>PDWI01004637.1_pt1 | contig 27044 bp, 20 predicted proteins | sample 1430891 | NCBI WGS metagenome assembly PDWI01 (sample SAMN01162508, study PRJNA174530) | Oral metagenome, whole genome shotgun sequencing project. | biome: Marine environment; feature: Marine mammal; material: Swab sample of the gingival sulcus; isolation source: swab sample of gingival sulcus... | reverse complement strand
ATTTGTATTTTTATGTTTTCCACCCAAACAGGTGAAACGAACAGGTCGCAAAACGCTGATAATCAAATAGTAACCAAATAAACCTTCGGATTTGAGGAAATATATAAAATACAGCCAATCAATTGCATAGGAAAAATCACAAAAAAGTGCGAACTAAAATTTAACCATAATTCCCAAAGTCGGCAAGATTGTTCCCAATTTGTTTTTGTAACTCTCTAAAACATAGCTATTTCCGTCGTTGGTTGTTTGATATGAACCGTCAGGATTTTTCTTGCGAATAATAATATCTTGTCCGTCATTTTTGAAATTATAAACATTTTGAAGGTCAAAATAAATCATCAAACTCCATTTTTTGAAAAAAATATTTTTGTCAATTCGCATATCCAACTGATGAAAAGCCTTGTTGCGAACCGAATTTATTAAATCATTGTTCAAAACAGGACCATTATTTATCAGCCAAACTTCTTTTTGTGCCGATTGTTCCAAATCGTAAGGCGTATATGGCAAACTGCCCGCATATCGCCATTTTGCTCCTATTTGCCAATTGCTCTTAAATTTTTTGCTTGCCGTAATGCTGAACAAATGTCGGCTGTCCCACGACGATGCCTTGTATTCGTCTTTTATGTTCGTAAATAAACTTCTGAAATACGTGTAAGATGCTAATAATGAGAATGTTTTAAGATTTATCCTGTGCAATAATTCTACTCCGTACGCCTTTCCCTTACCCTTGCAAACCACCGAATTTCCGCCATAAACAAAATACGTAGCTCCTTGATTTGCCAAACTCGCTCCGGTGTTTAATTCTATCGGATAATTGAAATAATTTTTATAAAAACCTTCTACCGAAATCAAAATTTTATCGCTCCAATAATACTCCGCACCGGCGTTATATTGGTCTAATCCGATAAATTTTACCGCATCTTTATTGACCAAAACATCGTTTTTGTCCCGATAACCCATTGTGGTATAGGCATTTTGCTGATAATAACGCCCCAAACCGGCATTTAATTTAAAACTGTTTGTAATTTCGTAAGAAACCGCAAAACGAGGCGAAAACTGACGTAACAAATTGGAAGTTCGAGAGTTATAATCGTTGCCATCAAAGCGAAAACCGAACGACAACAACAATTTATCATAAAAAAATCGTCTTGTTGCCTGTCCCGAAAATCCGTATTTAAACAAATCAAAATCACTTTTATAATTGATGTTTTTTACTTTCCCAAGAACCAAAAGTTTTTGCTCCGTTTGGTTGTCATAGTAGGCGTACTCCGTGTTTGCACTAAAAACGTACTTGAACCCCGAATGCCTAAAATGCAATTCGTAACGAAATTTATTTTCAGCCTCCGAAGACGTATAATCAAAAATTTTGTTGGCAGTTTCGTCGTTGTCCGGATATTTGTACAATTGATTATTCAGCTTATTTCGGCTAAGCACAAAAGTATGATAGCCTTTTTTGAAAAAATGTTTATACACCGCTCCAATCGTGTAACTCCACTGATTATTTGTAGGGATTGTATTTGAAATAGCCTTTTGTGAGGGTGTCGGGTCTTTGATTTTTGAATTTACGTTCAGGTGGTCTAACGAACCTATACTAATGATAGTCAGCTGGTTATTTTTATTCAAACGTGTTTTGGTTTTCAGTTGATAATCGTTGAAAGTGGGCAAAAAAGGCAAGCCGATAGCCGAAAACAAAAACTGCAAATACGACCTTCGGACCGAAAAAATATAAGTAGTTTTTTTGCTGATAGGTCCGTCGAGCGTAATTGACGCCTCGCTTGCCCCAACGGCAAACTGCAAACCTGTTTTGTCGGCGTTTCCGTCTCGTTGTTTAAAATCAAGCACGCCACTGAGCGCATTATATTTTTCTGCCGGAAAAGTTGACGAATAAAAATTTATGTTCCGCACAAAGTCGGCGTTAATAATGCCGACCGGTCCTCCCGACGCCCCTTGCGTAGCAAAGTGATTTAGAACCGGAATTTCTACATCGTCCAAATAAAAGCGATTTTCTGACGGACCGCCACCGCGAATAATTATATCATTTCGGAATGCCGGCGTAGAACCAACACCCGGAAACGCCTGTATTACACGCGATACATCACGATTGCTACCCGGATTACTTTCGATTTCTTTTTTCCCGATGCTTTGCATTGACAAGGGCGATTCGTCGCGTTTTATAAAATTTGCCGGACGCACACTAACGCTCGCCAGATTGTTGGTTTGCGGCTCTAACAGAATTTCAACAAATTCGGTTTGATTGCTCGTCAGCAAAATTTCGCTCGTTTGTATTGTTGTGTAGCCCACAAACGACACCTCCAACGCCACAAAACCCGGATTTAGATTATTTATCAAAAAATTTCCGTCTTCGTTGGTAGCCGTTCCAAGTTGTTCGTTCACAACTTTTACGGTGGCATAAGGCAAAGGTTCGTTGGTCAGCGCATCAAGCACCAAGCCCCGCACCGAGCTGTTTTGCGATATTGCCAACGAATAACTGAAATTTAATAAAATAAAAATGTAAAATTTTAGCCTCTTAGAATCTTTACTAAACATATTTTTATCGTTTTTTTATAATCAATTAATAATCAGCGTTATAATTTTTAATTTAACAGATATTTATTTTTATAAAAAATCCGGTTAAAATTTAATGCAAATAAAATTACGCACTTCATAATTTGCGTTTTTTTCGTATGCAAAAATATATCTATTTTTATAAAAAATATTCGATATTGATAGTTAATTATCTGTAAATCGTTAATTTATAATTAATAAAAATAACAATACGCTTAGAGGTATAAAAAAATGGCTTGTCTGTCGGTAAATTTATTGGTTATGCAAATTTCAGAATGGTAAAAACTTTCTCAACAACAGTCATGACGCTGATTATCAAACAGTTACACATCCTTGCAATCTCGCTCATAAATCATTGATTATCAGCACATTAAATAAATAATAAAAAGTACAAGCGTACAATATTTTTTAACACATAAAATCTCTCAAATGCGAGTTTCATAAAAAAAGTAAAAAAAAATATACGTTATTTCACAATAATATATATCTTAGACAAACGAAAAATATCAATATACACCTGATAATCAAAAACTTAACACAACAGACAAATGAAACGACTATTTTTAAGCATCATAATTATTTTTTTTGCAACAATATCTTTTTCCCAAAATAAATATTGGGTATTTTTCAGCGACAAAGACGACTGTTCTTTCAATCCGTACGAATATTTTTGCCAAAAAGCAATCGACCGCAGAATTAAACACGGAATTGATTTGTACGACGTTTCAGATTTTCCGGTAAACCAAAATTATATATCGGAAACAGAAAAATTAGTGGATAGCATAAACGTCATAACTCGCTGGTTTAATGGAGTTTCTGTTTATGCAAACGAAAATCAAATAGAAGAAGTGAAAAATTTGCCATTCGTCAGAGAAATTCGTCCAATAAAGAGCTTTGGAATAATGGCAGAGTGCCAAAACACAACATCGTCCAGCGTTTCAGACCGTACATTGTTGGCGCAAGAGATGAGAGCTTTCGGCGCTAACGTATTCAAAGACAACAAGATAGACGGTTCGGGTGTGCGAATTGCGATTTTTGACGGCGGTTTTCCGGGTGTCGATAAGCTAAAAGCATTTGAGCATATTCGCAAAGAAAACCGAATAATTGCAACTTACGATTTTCAGAAAAAAACCGAAAACGTTTATCGTTTTAACAGTCACGGCACAAACGTAATGTCTTGCATAGCCGGAAAAATAGACGATATGCAACTCGGAATGGCTACCGGAGCTGAATTTTTGTTGGCTCGCACGGAAATTGCTCGCGAGATTTTTGTGGAAGAAGAAAACTGGCTTGCGGCAGTCGAATGGGCAGACAAAAACGGCGCCGACATAATCAGCAGTTCGCTCGGATACACCGAACCACGCTATACTCAAAAAACTATGGACGGCAAAACAACGCTGGTTTCGCAAGCCGCCAAAAAAGCCTCCGACAAAGGCATACTCGTGATAAACGCAATGGGTAACGACGGCGGAAGCAAGTGGAAATTGGTGTCGTCGCCGGCTGATGTTGAAGAGGTTTTGAGCGTTGGAGGAGTAAAACCGAGTACAAATTTGCACATAAATTTCAGTTCGTACGGTCCAACTGCCGATTTCAGAATGAAGCCAAATGTTTGTGCAGCCGGACACGTTTTGGTGGCAAGTCATCGTGGCGGAGTGCGCCAGAGCGACGGCACATCGTTCTCTACCCCACTCGTTGCGGGCTTTGCAGCTTGCGCATTGCAAACCGACAACTCGATGACAAATATGCAATTGAAAGAAAATATCGAAAAATCGGCAAGTTTGTATCCTTATTTTGACTACGCTCACGGATTCGGGATTCCGCAAGCAAAATATTTTTTCAACAAAAGTTATAAATCGAACCCCAAAACTTCGTTCACAGTAAAAAAATATGATAATAAAATTCAAATCGATTTCAATTTATCAAACGAAGATTTCGACAACGAAAAAGTTTATTTTTATTATAAATTTAGCAAAAAAAATAAGGTAATTCACAACTATTCTGTTGTTAGAATTTACGAAAAACATATGCAAATACAAATCCCAATAACCGACGAAGAACTTATTTTTCAAGGCTTTTTGAACGATTACTTTCTTGAATACAAACTAAACAACTAATAAAAAACACCGACAATGAAAAAACACATTATTATATTAATCCTTTTAGCAATTGGAATTAACAGTTTTTCGCAAGAGTATGTTATTTCTGAAAACGTGTCGGAATACGACTATTTTGAAATGCCCAAATATGGAATAAACGGAAAAAATTACATCTGGTTTTTTATGGATATGAGTTTTTACACTCCCAATCCGATAGACGACCAAGCCAAAATACAATACGGCCGGTCAAATGCTTTTACACTCGGATTAAAATACAAACACCGAATTTTCAACTGGTTTGGAACTGGCTTGAAAGTAGCCTTTTCGACCCAAAAATTTCGTTATACCAACACCCGAATAAACAACTTCACTTTCGATACGTTAATTTCAAATCCGGCTTCGACCAAATACATTTTAAACAGCTTCGAAGGCGAATATTACTTGCGATTTAACTTCGGAAAATATGGCAGTTCACTCGGGAAATATCTGGATTTGGGAGTTTTTGGCGGATATGTTGCCAATACAAAAGAAGTTATAAAAATAAAACACAAAAACTCAAATAAACTCGTAAAAGAGCAAGAACTTTTTAATAAAAACTTATCGTTTATCGAAAACCTACAATACGGTGGCGTGGCAAGAATTGGAATAAAAAAATTGGCAATTGTCGCAAAATATCGACTTTCTGATATTATAGAAAAACAAACCCTAAACCAATACAAAACCTACGATTTACCAAAATTATCGGTCGGAATTGAACTAAATTTGTATTAATCCCAAAAAAATACAGACACATTAATATATTAATACAAGAAAACAGCTATTTTAGCAGAAATATTAAATTATAAAAATAAATAAAATGAAAAAAATCATTTCAACAGACAAAGCACCCGCAGCAATCGGGCCATACAGTCAGGCAACAGAAGCAAACAATACGTTGTATATTTCGGGACAAGTACCGATAGTACCCGAAACCGGAAAAGTTATAGACGGCGGAATAACCGAACAAACCGAGCAAGTTATGAAAAATATTGCAGCTATTTTGGCAGAAGCCGGTTACTCATTCAACGATGTAGTAAAATCGACCGTTTTGTTGTCGGATATAAATAATTTTTCGGCAATGAACGAAGTTTACGGAAAATATTATGCCGAAAATCCACCGGCACGCGCAGCTTACGAGGTTGCTAATTTGCCACTTGGAGTTTTGGTAGAAATAGAAACTATTGCAGTAAAATCCTAAATCCGAAGGGATATTTTGGCCTAAACGAACAGGCATTTAGACTTTTTATAACAAAAAAGACCTGCGGATTTGAGGTAAAATAAAAATTTTTTAATTCTTTTTTGCAAGACCTTGTCGGTTTCGACAAGGTCTTTTTTATGATTATGCGCATTCAGAAAATGTTAATTTCCAAATTATCAACAACTTACAATTTGTTTTTGACTTGGAAAGCCTTGTTTTTTTTGCAAAAAAAACATCAAAAAACGGGGTTTATTGTTTTAATCCCCGCATTCCATACGGGGCTACAAATATATCACCCCTACGGGGGTTACCTCAATCTCGTAGCTGTGATATTTTTATAGCACTCGACGTAAATCGGGGGATTTGTATTTTCTGAATACGCCTGATTATGCAAAAAAGTTTATAAAAAAAAACTAATCTGTCCGGCAAAAAAACTAACTTTTTCGGTTAGCCGAATTTGTCGTTTTACCACATTTTTTTTATAAAATAATTGCGACAAAATCAAAACGACAAAACAAGCACAACAAGCTGATTACCAAAAACTTATTGCGCAAAACAAAAAATTCTAATGATGAGGTTTTTGTTTTATTTTTTTACCATTTTCATCAAACCAAACATCTTGCCCCCAGCCCATATCAATGTAACATTTGACACAATTTTTTGAGAACAACATCTGACAAGCTTCCAAACGCCCGCCTTTGGTTCCTATATGTTCAATTTTTTTGCGTTTTATATTTGCAATATACCAGTCGTCGGCGTTTGAGACGAAAACACAACTGTTATTTTTGAACGGAATTATCTGCACATAGCAACTCAACATATCAAAAACATGGCTTGGTAAAAATCGTTTCAAAAACACTTCTTCGGATTTTTCGAGCGGAATATCAGCCCGCAACCAGCCCTCTTTTTTATTCAATCGCACATACATGTACTCGTAATTGTCGGTGTACATATAAGACTGCGCTTTTATGACCGTATCTTTTGTAACTTTAAAATCGACGGCAGTATTTTCAAAAACCGTATCAATATCGTTACAGACATTTGTCAAATAACAGTCGATACCGTCATCAAAAAAGTACAATTTGTTGCTATTAAAAAGATAATTGCCGGCTTTTACATCAAACTCAACATTAAAATTTCGTTGAGCAAACACAACGTTGCTACTCAAAAAAGAAACAATAAAAATTATAGAAAAAATTTTAATTTTATTCATAATAAAATATTTTAAATATTCATAAATAATTTATAATCAGATTATTATCAAAACACATGCCAACAAAATAATTTTGTATATCATTCAATTTTTTGATAATAACCCCACAACTAATCGACTTCAAATTTATTACTTTTAGCGATGAACGCAAAAAAAATTTTATAAAGTTTTTTTTATTTAATAAAATTTTGTATTTTAGACAGCCAAATATATCAAGTTATTTTTTAAGATAAATAACGAAATTTTATACAAACTCATAAAAAAATACAACAATGGAAGAAAAAGATTCTTTATTTAAAAAGTTATTTTACACAGGCGTGGGTCTAACAGTTTCCACCAAAGAAAAAGTAGAAAAAAAAGTAAACGAACTGGTTGATAATAACAAAATTACAGCCGAAGAAGGTAAAAAAATAGTAGAAGATTTCGTAAAAGATTTCGATGGCAAAAAAGACCAACTCGAAAAAGATATGAAAACTTTTATTCAAAAAACCGCAGAAACAATGAAATTTGTTAAGAAAAAAGACCTCGACAAAATTCACGAAAGATTGGACGAAATAGAAACAAAACTTGGAAAAACAAAATCCGAAGAAATAGCAGAAAAAGGCGAAGAAGACCTATCTTAACGTTTTTTTCAAAATAAACTCATTTAGTTTTTTCTGATTATCAAAATTCATACATATTTTGTAACTTTTTGAAGTGTTCGACATCACGTACACAACGAAAAGCACCCCATACAGTTAATGTCCTGATTTTCAGGCAGTTTCTAAAAGATTAAATGAGTTTTTACAAAAAGATAATAAACATTATTTACGTAGTGTCAGACAGAAGCAAATTCGTATTTTTATGTAATAATCACTGCTTTGTCAGCCACTATTAGAACATTTAAACAACATAAAAATGAAAAATTTTGACAGTAAATTCAAAGAAGACCTTTATCAAATAATTTCGGAAATAGAAAACGGTTCAATGGTTGAGGTTGTTACTATAATCAGAGACAACCGCGACAGATACAAAGATGTAGCCTTGCTTTGGGCAGCTCTTTTGACCGGTGCTATTTATACAATAATGATGATAATTCCTATCTACATTGATGTATATATAATGTTTGTACTTAATATTTTAAATTTTGTATTTTTATTTTTCCTTATAAAAAATGTAAGAGGACTTTTGAGATTTTTCGCATCAGCGAAGAGAAAAGAGAAAGAAATTGACATAATGTCAAGAGCTATTTTTCAAAAAGGCGGTCTCAGATTTACCGAAGAAAAAATAGGCGTTTTATTCTTCGTTTCATATCTCGAAAAAAAGGTAACAATTTTGCCGGACAGAGGCGCAAAACTTGCAATTCCGGAATTGGAATGGGACAGCATGCAAAAAAAGTTCAACGACACATTCTCCGATACTAATCCTGCAATGTCAATACTATACGCTTTGAAAGATGCCGGAAAGACTTTCTCTTCATACATCAAGCCGGTAGAAAATGACATCAATGAATTGCCGGATAATTTGGATATTGATTTCTAAAAAATTACACACTACAAAAACATATAAAATGAAAAACAAAAATCAAAAATTTTTATTTCTAAGTTTATTATTCTTAGTACTTTTTATAACACTCTCTGCAAATCCACTGCTTGCGCGTCCGGGAGGCGGCCATTCGTACTCCGGCGGTGGCGGTGGCGGCTACAGTGGCGGCGGTGGCGGTGGCGACGGCATCGGGATTTTAATATATTTATTGTTCGAGTTATTGCCTCCGTACATTTCTATTCCATTGGTTATAGGGATTTTCATTTACGCACGTTGGAGCGAAAAGAAAAACAAAGGTAGAAAATCAATTGTTTCGTCTCCAACAAGCGCTTCTCGCTCGCAAACTGCCTTAGCAATAGGGCAACAAATTGGAGGATTGTTGAAAAAAGACCCTAATTTCTCACGCGTATTATTTTTAGATTTTGTTTCGTCGTTGTACACAAAACATAAAAGTTATTCTTACGATGAAAAACAACTAAAAACGCTAAGTCCATTTTTTGATAAAAAAATATTGGAACAAGTGCCAAAACATAAAGCGACTGTAAATGAGATAGTTATAGGTGCTATGAATATATTACAAATAGCAGAAACTAACGAAGCTACTCACGTTTTGGTAGAAATTAACGCCAACTACACCGTAACCATTAATGACAAAAGTACAAAACACATAGTTACCGAAAAATGGCAATTTACAAGAGCAGCCAACGTGCAGTCGCTTGTGCCTGAAAGAATGCAAAAATTGGCTTGTCCATCGTGTGGTGCAGCGGCCAACTTCAACGACGCCGGCAACTGTGAGTACTGCGGCAATACAGTGGCTCCGGGACAACAACAATGGATGGTAACAAACAAAGTAACAACTTACACCGATACCGTAAAAGCCAATTCGTTATTGTCTTACGCGCCGGAAGAAGGAACAAATCTACCTACGATTTATAGTCCGACCGTCGATAACGAAAAACTACAATTTGCAGCTGCTCACAACACTACTTGGGAGCAATACTGGTCTGTATTTTACCATAATATTTCATCAAAATATTTTATGGAAATATACAAACATTGGAGCGATTTGACTTGGAACGAAACTCGACACTTGCTAACCGACAGATTGTGGGAATCTTACAATTTTTGGATAGACGAGTACAAGCGTTACGGATTGCAAAACAAATTGGACGATACACAAATAAAAACAATTTTGCCTGTTAAAATAGAAATGGACAAATTTTACGAGGCAGTAACTGTGCGAATTTTTGCATCGAGCAAAGATTATGTAATCGACCAACAAGGAAAAGTAAAAGCCGGAAATGCTCGTTCGCCAAGAGTATTTAGCGAATATTGGACGTTTGTACGCCGAAAAGGAGTAGAAAACGACAGTTACGACATGAAAACTTGCCCTAACTGTGGAGCGCCTGCCGACAAGGTAAATCAAGGTGGACATTGCGAATATTGTTCAACAAAAATCTCTAACGGCGACTTCTCTTGGGTATTGTCATTCATCACGCAAGACGAAGAATACATAGGGTAAATAAATTTTATAAACCAAAACCACTTTATGTTTCTTACAACATAGAGTGGTTTTATTTCAAAAACAATCAAAAACAATCAAAGATGAAAAGGAACAGTCATATTTTTTTAGTAACAATTAGTACATTTTTATTAGCACTTTTTATAATAACCTCTACCACACCGGCATTTGGACGTCCGGGCGGAGGACATTCGTATTCGGGGGGCGGTAGCAGTTCGTCCAGCAGTTCTTACAACAGTAATTCAAGTAGCGATTATTCTACCGCGAGCAGTGGCGAAATTTCTACTTTTGGCATGGTGTTATTAGCTATTTTTGGGGTACTGTCTGTCTGCTCTGTAATATACGAAATTGTAGGCAAAGCCAAAAAACGTAATCTCCTTGTAGCTAAACCAACCATCAGCTTTAAAGGCAAAAATTCCAAAATAAAGGAACAAAAAATTACAGATTTATACAAAATTGATCCCAATTTTTCACGGGTATTATTTATAGATTTTGTATCCTCGCTATATGTGAAATACAAAAGTTTTATGCACAATAGCAAAAATTTAAAAACAATAAGTCCATTTTTTAACAAAAATATTATAACAAAAGTAAATGATACACAAACCACTATAAATGAGATTGTTATAGGAGGTATATCAATTCTAAAAATAGAAGAAAAGAAAGACACAATAAATATTTTGTTAGAAATAAATTCAAATTATACCGAAACAATCAACTATAAAAGTACAAGACACATAGTAACCGAAAGGTGGTTGTTTGCTCGCGACAAAAAGGCTGTTTCGCCGGCTCCCGAAAAAATGCAAAAACTTGCCTGTCCGGCTTGTGGCGCAGCCGCCAATTTCAACGATGCCGGCAAATGTGAATATTGCGACAATGAAGTTGTTGCCGGCGCTCAACAATGGATGGTGCTGAACAAAGTGATAACGAGCCACGACACCGTAAACACCAACGCTTTGCTGTCTTACGGACAAGAAGCCGGAACAAAAGATGCTACAATCCTAAGCCACAGCTTAACCCAAGACCAACAAAATTTTGCAAAAACTCACAATGTTGTTTGGGAAGAATATTGGAATAATTTTTCTGAAAATATCTCATCGAAATATTTTATGGAAATATACAAAAATTGGAGCGATTTGACTTGGGAAAATGCTCGCCACTTACTAACTGACCGACAATGGGAGGCATTTAACTTTTGGATAAAAGAGTACAAACTTCATGGGTTGCAAAACAAATTGGACGATACCAAAATCACAAAAATTGAACCCGTAAAAATAGAAATGGACAAATTTTACGAAGCTATAACTGTGCGAATTTTTGCGTCGAGCAAAGATTATGTGGTTGATAAACAAGGAAAAGTAAAAGCCGGAAATTCTAATTGGTCAAGAATATTTAGCGAATATTGGACGTTTGTACGCCGAAAAGGAGTAGAAAACGACAGTTACGACATGAAAACTTGCCCTAACTGTGGAGCGCCTGCCGACAAGATAAATCAAGGCGGACAGTGCGAATATTGTTCTACAAAAATTTCTAACGGCGACTTCTCTTGGGTATTGTCATTCATAACGCAAGACGAAGAATATATCGGATAAAAATCAAAAAAACTGTTAATTTTATTATTAAATAAAAAAGAAATATTACCTTTGAAAAAAATATAAAAATGGAAGAAAAAGATTCATTATTCAAAAAATTATTTTACACAGGCATTGGTCTGACTGTAACAACAAAAGAAAAAGTCGAAAAAAAAGTTAGCGAACTTGTTGATAAAAACAAAATTACGGCAGAAGAAGGGTAAAAAATTATAGATGATTTTGTAAAAGATTTTGACAATCGAAAAGAACAACTCGAAAAAGATATGAAATCATTTATAAAAAATACCGCTGATAATTTGAAATTTGTCAAACAAAAAGAACTGGACGACTTGAACAGTAAATTAGATGAAATAGAATCAAAAATTGAAAAACAAAAAGAAAACAATAAATAATTATTGCTTTCAAAAAAAACAATTATATGAAATTAATAAATCAATTTTTGTATTACAGCGTAGGTTTTGCTTCGCAAAGTGCCGAAAGACTTACAAAATTAGTACAAAAACTAATAGAACAAGGTAAAATTACAAAAGACGAAGCAAAAAGTTTCTTAGACGAATACGCTCAAGCGGCAAATGATATGACCGAAAAATTTGACAAAAAATTAGAGGATTATATCGAAAATACTTTGAAAAATACAAAATTCGCTAAAAGAGAGGATTTTGAAAAAATAGCAGAGCGAATCGCCAAAATAGAAAAAATGTTAAACGACAAATAATTTGGGTTCCTTTAAATCCGTAGGTCTTTTTGTTATAAAAAGTCTAAAAACTTGTCAAAATGTAAGCGCAAAATTGAAACGCGCAAACATGGTTTTGACTTATGGAAAAAACTGAAAAACGAGCATTGCCTTTTATGGCAAACAGCTGTGTTTTGCAGTAACCATAGACCTTCGGATTTAAGGTAATTAACTTTTATCTTGCGCAATATGTATCATTTTGCGATACTATTTTGCTTGATGCCCAAAAAACAACAACTTTGAGGCTTTTAATTTTTTTGAAACTCAATTTTAAGCCCTTAGGCAAAAGTTTTTATTTAGGGAACAACAAACGGTCGTTTTTTCAACAGGCATTTATGCGCTTTTTTTGACAAAAAAATTTTTAACAAAAACATCAATTCAAATTTCAACAAAAATCAATAGTTTCTTCGTATGGCAAAATTATCACACAAAATATCAGGTAACAACAACAATAATAATAACAATAATTCCAGTAATAAAAATGTAAAAATGGGGTTCAGTTTATCAACAAAAATTGAAAAAAACGACGGAAATCCCCCAAAAACGAACACCGGCTCTAACGAAGCAACAAAATTGGACAAAAAAATTATTGAAACACCCTTGACTGTCAATAAAATAGTAGAAACTGTTGGAATTGAGAAATTTGGGACTTTGACAAAAGATGACTTTGCAAAATTGTTTCCGGCCGAAACAACTTTGGACGCAGAAATCATAAAAAAAGAGATTATAAAAAAAGTTTTGACCTCAAAACTTGATAGCGAATTAGAAAAATTAACATCTGATATAAATCAGAAATACGCCGAATTGGTAAAAAAATACGAAGAAGCGGAACAAAAATTACAGAAAAAAGAAACTCAAATACGAAATCTGACCGAACAAGTAGAAGACGCCGAAGCGCGAATTTTTAAGACCGAGAAAAATTTTGCCGAAAGTGTGCCGGTTGAGCAATTGCTTGCAAGTTTTATCAAAAAAAATATTGCAAACGAGTACACAAAAAAAATATCCGACTTGCTACACGACGCATACAAAAATGACACACGAAACGGAGCTAAGTTTGTTTTTGGCTTTTTGAAAGGTTTTGTTATTGTGGAAAATACAATTTTGCAACTTGGCGACGACGAAAAAGAAAATCTCGAAGCCTTGAACAACTCCGGCAGAAACTTAATGACCGAAATATCAGAGCTTTCCGTATCTGAGCGCCGACCAATTTTGGACATTGTAGCCAATATGTTCAACAATTATTTACAAAACTACGATTTTGTATCACCGGAACAAACCCTACAAATTGATCCGTCGATACACAATGTTGAAGGAATGGGCGGAACTGTGGTAAAAGAAGGATTGAGTTTTGCTGTGCTAAGAAGAGAAACCCGCAAAACTGTTTATTATGCGGACATTAGCACCCGATAATTATTTTACACCAAGTTTTCGTTTCAGCCGAACAATTATGTTGTTCCAAAACTCTACGGCATCTTCAATATCTTCTGTATCTTCGATAAAATCAGTAATGTAGAGCGTTAGGTCTTTGGTCAGTGTGCTTTTTTCGATTCTAAATTCCAAAAATTCCTTGTCCTTGTCCAACCATTTGTACTGAACTGTTAAATTTTTGCGGTCTATTTTCATTATCGCCGGTTGAATTGTACCGTTCCATTTGAACTCATAAATCCCCTTTCGCACACTTACGTCATCGGCAAACCACTCCGACAAATCCGAAGGAGTTGTTAATCTCTTATATAAAATTGTGCTTGATGTTCTAAATATATAATCGAGTGTAACTTGCTTCATATCAATAAGTTTATGCTAATTTTTTATAAGTGTTTTTTTGTGTATCACAGTGTTGTTTTCCTTTACGACGGCAAAATATTTTCCGGTCGGCAAATCCGGTACGGGCACAATTTCAGATTTCACATTTTCCGAAAATGCCATATTTCCGTTTTCGTCGTACAAAATCACTTCTACCGGATACCTATCTGTTTTTACCACAAAATACCTATCAAAAGGATTCGGATAAATTTGCATTTCAGACAAAATTATCTTTTCGATATTCATAATTTGATAAGTTATTTTATCATTATTTACAAAAAATGAGATATGCGGTTGGTAATCAGCATCTAAAAAAAATGAAAACTCCTGCGTTTCGATACCCGGAATTTCGGTTTTTACGGTGTATTCTCCGTCGGGCAAATATCTGAAAGATTTGGGTTGTTCCGAATCCAAAACCATTGAATTTAAAGGCGTCCCCGAATCATCGTACAAAACAACATTTACAATTTTAAATTTTTTAAATAAGTCATTTTCCAAAGAAATTTTTATATTATTTTGTCCAAAATAAACCTTTTCATTCTTAACCAACTCTATTTCAACATTTTTCATATCTTTTTCCAAAACAAAAAAAGTCGAACTTTCCCATTGGCAACTCCCGCCGATATAAGTGCCTATATATTTTGGAAAATGCAAAGTATCGATGCCCAAATCAGGAACCGCGTACAAATAATATTCGCCACGAGCCATTCGTTCAAAGGAAAAATTACCGTTTTTGATTCGCGCTTTATCGTGAAACGAAGCCCCTGTTTTATTTACCGGAACCGCGAAAATATAACCGTTCCGAATTTCTACGCCCGAAGCTAAAACTTTGCCCGAGCAGTTTACGGTTTCTCCGATTATAATTCTTTTGTTATACGATTTTGCAACGCCGTTTATGTAGCCCGTCATACAAATATTGTATTGTCCGGGTTGAAAATAATGGAAAATTTCGTGTCCCTTTCCGGCAAATCCGTCGCCAAAGTTCCAAAAAACCGAATCTGCCACCATATTACTGAGATAACAAAAATATGCCGTTTGTGCGTTATCAAAAACATTGGTATAAAACGCTAATGTCCAGTCGCTCAAATCGGTAGAGCAAATATAAAAAGTTATAATTTCCTCTTCGGGAGAATATTCTTTTTTGATAGCTTGAGAAACAGTTTTGACTTCTTCGGAGAACGAATAAGTCGTTACATTCAAATCGATAGAATCCAAAATGCTGACGATTACAGTATCGGAAAAAAATCCGTTTTCATCTGTTTTTACGGTGTGAGTTTCAAAAAATCTGTAACTATTGGTAATAACAACCGGATGCGCCACCACCGGCAAGTCGGCAACCGTGTCGAGCACGTAACCCTTTATGACATAAGCCCTTTCGAACTCTTCTTTGGTATGACAAATAAAAAAATCTTTGGTGTAAACACCATCGTAAGCCGTTACCGTATCCGAATATTTTACCCATTCGTTATCACAGTAACCTTTCAATCTAATCTCGACAAAACACGCCTCCGCATAACGTTTTGTAAAATGATAATATCCATTTGTATCGGTGTAAACCGTGTATTTTAGGAGCGTATCTCGAGTATCCGCATAAATATTTACGGGAAAATTTTTATACGGTTCTCCATTAATGTTACAAACATTACCTTCCAGAGTAAATGAATAAAAAGTAATTTCGTCATTTGAGTACATCTCAAAATTCAGACATAACAACAATGTTAAGAAAAAGTATTTGACGTATCTAATCATCAGCGTAAAAATACAATTTTTTTTATATTTTCAAACACTTTTTTTTATTTTTTATTTCAATATAAATAACATATCGCTTTAAAAATTATTGTTATCTTCCTACTATTAAGATATTTAGCAATTATTCTTATCCTTTTTGTTAAAATTTATTTTTTAACATTTTTTAAATTTTTTATCTAAAAAAAATATCTATAAACCCATTTTATTTTAACCACACATTAATATATTATAGCATAATAAACATTCAAAATACTACAAACGAAAAGTTTTATCTCCCTCAACGACGACACCGCAGGGCAGACAGCTCTATCTGCCCCAATGTGTCAGTCATTTGTGTCTGCCTCAGAGTGAGAGAAAGACGCCATAAAACACTCACAATCAATTAGTTAGCAATAAAACTTCACTAAAAAAAATTTCAGAATGCAAGTCATATAAAAATAATTCTATTACTTCTGAATCCTAATTCGAGCATCAACAGCAGTAACCGATTTTGAATTGCCTAACAACGGATTTATGTCCATTTCGACAATTTCGGGAGCAACCATAACGAGCGCTCCAATTCGCATAATAGTTTCGGCAAACTTCGAAATATTCACGCCTTCCTGTCCACGAACACCCTCAATAATTTTGTAAGCCTTCAAATTTTTAATCATATCAAGCGCTTCATCTTGCGAAACCGGAGCAAGCGCAGAATTTACATCTTTCAAAACCTCAATGAAAATACCGCCCAAACCGGCCAACACCAAATGCCCAAATTTATCTTCGGCTTTCACACCGGCAAATATCTCTGTTCCGCTAATCATAGGCTGTAGCAACACGCCCGAAGCATCTTTTATTTGCATAATTCGGTCAAACTCTTTTTCCACAGTTTCGGTTTTGGTTACGTTAAGCACAATACCGCCCACGTCCGACTTGTGAACAGGTCCCACAACCTTCATAACCAACGGAAAACCAACCTCTTCGGTAGCTTTTACAGCATCAGCTTTTGTGTTTACGGTAATTTCCTTAACGCGTGCAATTCCGGCAGCATCAAGCATTTCGGCCACCTTGTCGGGGTGTAAATATCCGTCTTGCGCACCTTCCACAATCGCTCTAATTTTCTGGCTATCAACATCTTGCGGGATTTCAATATTTTCAGGAGCAGGTTTTGCCGTATTGTAAATTTTTGTCAATGCTTTACCAAAAATCACTTCGTCAGGAAAACTTTGGTTTCCTTTATCTCTAAAAACGGTAATTTCTTCGGCAGTTTGTTTAATCGACGGCAAAATAGGATAAATCGGTTTTTTGCAAGTTTTAATTTTTTCGTCCAAAACGTCTAAAACATCATAAATTTTGAACAATCCCGGACTACCGAAAATAACAGCCATTCCGTCAATATTATCAAAATGATTTTCGCAATAATCTATAATTTCGCCAAGCTGCTCGGCAGTTCCGGTAGCCAAAAAGTCGATAGGATTTGCGACCGACGAACCCGGAAATAATTTAGCCAACAGTTCGGTTGCTTTTTCGTTTTTGATAGCAGGAATTTCCAGCCCGCCGTTAGACAAAGCATCTGTAAGCATAACGCCGGGACCGCCTGCGTGTGTAACGATAGCGATATTTTTACCTTTCAATTCGGGTTGCAAAAATATTGCAGCCACAGTTGTAAGTTCTTCGCGACCATCGCAACGAACAATTCCGGCTTTTTTGAACAGCGTACTGACAGCCACATCCGAACTAGCCAAAGCTCCCGTGTGCGACGAAGCAGCGCGACTTCCGGCATCTGAGCTTCCGGCTTTTACGGCGGCTATTTTACAACCTTTGCGAATTAGCGACGAAGCGTGTTTTAGCAATTTTTGAGGTTTTTCGACCTGTTCGATGTACAATAATTTAACACGCGAACTGGTAGCGGGGTCAAAAGTTTCGTCTAAATATTCCAAAATATCTTCAACGCCAAGTTGCGCACTGTTGCCAACCGACCAAACGCTGTTGAACGTCAATCCCTTCATAAGCGCCGATTCCATAATAAAAACAGCAGTTGCCCCCGAACCCGAAACCGAACCGCCCACACTTTCGATAATTTCTACTATTTTGTGTTCAAGTTCAGCACCTTGCTTGCTTTCCTCGCTGTATCCGGCCGACAAAATGATAAAACCTTTCGTATTTTTTTGTTTAGTCAAAATTTCTACGGTAGTTTCGGTGTATTTGGCAGCGATGGCTATAATTGCTAAATCGACATTTGGCAAATCGTTTATATCTCTGTAACTTTTGACGCCTTGCACCTCGTCAAGTTTTGGATTTAGCACAAAAATTTCACCTTTGAAATCCCCTGCCAAAAGATTTTTCAAGACTTTGCCACCGGGTTTTTCAATATCATTTGAACCTCCTACGACCACAATACTTTGTGGATTTATTAAGCTATTAGAAATCATATCTTATATTTTTTTATTATATTTATTATTATCAAAATGTTGTAAAATTAACAAAGAATAGAAAATTGCAAAAAAACTTATTCCGATAGACGTTGCCAATGTATCTTCGTTTAGCATCGAAAGCATTACAATTATGAAAAATACCGAAGCCATAAAATTTTTATATTTTTTATTAATAAAAAACGGTAAAAACAACGCCAAAATACACCAAGTTCCCAAAATAATCCCAAAAGTCGCTACAAAAGTAACATACTGATTATGAGAGAGATACCTATTCTTAGGTTGAAGTTTTGTTTTATCCTTTTCGTACTGCAACCGAAACTGCTCTTTGAGGTCGCCAGTGCCAACCCCCAGCCACAAGTTATCTTTTATTATGCGAAATGCCGTTTTCAAAAACTCTATTCGTTGCGTAACAGACTGATTATTAGGGTCATTAGAATTTTTATAAATATACAATTGCCAAATTATTTTATAAATTCGGCTGTTGATACAAATACCGTTTCGGAGCTTGTAATTTGAGATACTTTTTTCGATATTTTTGATGTCTTCGGCACTCAAAAGCGACACCCCAACCGAATCTTTCGGATAGCCCAACGAGGTCAAATATCTTTTTAGCGTTGCTTGTATTTTGTAGCCGTAAACATCTACGCTATCGTACTTAAAGTTGCTAACTTTGTTCCATTCGGCGCGCAATTCTTCTTCGCAAACGTAGTAGCCGACTTTGTAACCATTTTCGACAAAATAGTCGGTCGAATCGTGCGTGTAGAGGTTGTTGTTGGCGGTATGAGTTGGCAAATCGGCGTAGGGCAAATCCTTAAATTCGTAAAAATCAGCCACTTGCATTTTTATATAAAAAAAACTAAAAGTCGGCACAAGAATTATCAAAGCCAACAACAGAAAACGTAATTTTTTGTTTTCCAATTTGAAAAAATAAAAAATTGACAAGCCCAAACAAACCACAATAAAAACGATGAAACCGGTAGCCGATTTTGTCAAAAAAATTGAGAACAAAAACCAAATTAAGCTCAATAAAGCAATCGTTTTTTGCCATTTTTTTGTAAAAAAATCATTTTTATATAAATAAATAACCGAAAAAAGAGCTAAATTTATAATTAATGCCAATCGGATATGAGAAATTTTAATCCGTAAGGTTCTGACCGACAGCAAATATTCGTTTGCAAAAAGTACGATTAACGCGTGAATCGTTTTTGCAAAAACAATAAAAATAAACGAAAACAGCAAAAAGTGAAATTCTTTTTTGGAAAGCGCCGGAAACCCGACAACGACAAAGGGAATAACCAAAATTGGCAGTTTAATTTTGAGCGTTCGCATTCCGCCGGCAAAATTTTCAGTCCACAGCATTCCGAGCAAAAACACGAAAAAAATTGAAATAAAAATCAAAGTTGCCGGCGATTTTTTTATTCGCAAAATCTTTTGGCGGTAGTTTTTGTCCAAAAACCAAGCCCCCACAAGCACAAATTGCGAAATGCTGATTAGAAATTTGGAAAACACCAAACCTACAAAAAGCAACACAATTGCCCCAAGATACAAATTACGAACTTTAATATTCTCACTCCCAAACATTTAGCAACTTTTTTTTACTTAAATTTTGTCCAAAATAGACTTATTTTTTTTCCAAAAATAAGTTTCAATTTTATACTCTCCTCCAATTTTCACAAGTTTCAACGTGTCGATAGTTACCCCATTTTGATAAACAACTTTGTACGAAAACTTGACCGTTGAAACGTTATTTTGTGTAGTAATATTGAAACTCGTTGGTTTGTAAGTATTCAATTTTCCGAACTTTTGGTCTAACGCATCGAAAGTTTCCAAAATTTTTTGTTGTTCATTTTCTTCGAGCAGTTCGTCGGAAAAATAAATGAACAATTTTTCATTTTGTTGAGTTTTTCGGGTTTCATAAAAATCTTCAACCACCGATTTAGCCTCGTTCATATTTTGGCACGAACTGAAAAATATCAACCAAAATATCAATATAAATAAGTAATATTTCTTCATTTACAAATCTTTTTTACAAAAAAAAATACGACAAAAAACTTGAACTATTTGGCTATACAACACAAGGTTAAAAGTTTTTTATAATCGTTAAGCATTGTTCAAAAGTATGAATTTTTATTAAAAATAAAAAGAAATTATGGTGAAAAAATTAAATTCAGTAATTTTGTGAAATTATTACAAAATTTGAGACCAATGAACTATATTTTTTTTGATACAAAACGCAATTATGAAAATTTATTGCCCCTGACTTTTACGCGCCCCATTTCGGAACTCCGAATCGGGATTTTGACAATCAAACAAAAGTGGGAAAAATACTGTAATTCAGCGTTTTCAAACATAACACAAACACATTTGCAACAAAAATTTCCGATGACGCTAAGTTACGAAAATATTTTGATAAATTCGTCTATTTTGCCGAACAGAAATCTTGTGGACGAGATAAACAAATTAAAAACTAACACTTTTTTAAAAAAAGATAATAATATAATAGCAGTAAAACTAAACGACAAGGCAACTAAAAAATTTAAAGAAATAAACTTTTTAGACCTAAAACCGATAGAAAGTTTCTCTGACGTTTCTGCAATAACGAATTTTACGGATATTTTTTCAAAAAACGAAAAAGAGATAGAAAACGACTTTAAGTTGCTGACTATCAACCGACAAAGCGAACCAATAGACTCAACAAACAGTTTTTATGATTCGCAAAATATTTTTATAGAAAAAGGCGCCAACGTAAAACATGCAATTTTGAACCCGTTGGGCGGATATATTTACATCGGAAAAAACGCGACAATTATGGAAAATTCGGTAATTCGTGGTAGTTTTGCGCTTTGTGAAAATTCGCAACTAAAAATCGGGGCAAAAATCTACGGCGCCACAACAATTGGCCCTAACTCAAAAGTTGGCGGCGAAATAAATAATTCGGTGATTTTTGGTTACAGCAACAAAGCTCACGACGGATTTTTGGGCAATTCGGTAATTGGCGAATGGTGCAATATTGGCGCAGATTCAAATAATTCTAATCTGAAAAACACATATCAGAACGTGAAACTGTGGAATTACAGAGTGAAAAAATTTGCCGATACGGGCGTCCAATTTTGCGGGCTGATTATGGCAGACCACGCCAAATGTGGCATCAATACGATGTTCAACACCGGTACCGTTGTGGGAGTTAGCGCAAACATTTTTGGCACCGGATTTCCAAGAAATTTTGTTCCGTCGTTTTCGTGGGGCGGTGCAAATAGTATGAAAGAATACAAATTTGAAAACGCCATAGAAACCGCCAAGTTGGTTATGGCGCGCAGAAATTTGGAATTGACCGAATTGGACGAAAGTATATTGAAATACGCTTTCGATACAGATAAAGAATTTAGGCATTAGCGCCACTAAACAACTGATTTACAAACAATTACAATGCAAAGATAATTTTTAAAAGTCTTTCGATGTAATTTTTTTGAAATTTTATAAAAAAAACATACTTTTGTAAAGCATTATTGACACACACTTTTAATTCGAGACACATTATTAATATATGTATCATCGGATTTTTCAAGATTACAAAATCTTATGAAAGAAACAACCCAGAAAAAAAGAGGCAGACCTCGCAAAAAAGAAGAAAAACCAAAAGAAAAAAAGAATTTTTTTAATTTTTTTCAAGACGAAAAAATAAAATTCCTTTTTGGAATTTTTTTGTTATTCTTCACAATTTATTCATTGATAGCATTTAGTTCGTTCCTTTTTACTTGGCAAGACGACGGTAATATGCTGAGTATGAGTTTTTTAGAAATAATGAGACAGCAAAAACCCAACAATTCGATGGGCAAACTTGGCTTCATTTTGTCCAAAATTTTCATAAATAAATTCTTTGGAATTTCGGCGTTTGGATTTCTTGTTATTTTTCCGGTTTGGGCGATGAAATTATTTAAAGTTAAGGTCAGGAATTACAAAAAAATAATAAGCCGCACACTGATAATTGTTATTTGGACTTCACTTTTTTTGGCTTTTATTTTTGAAGACAAATATTTCAATCTTGGCGGTCTTTATTGCGCCTACATAACCGGCGGTTTGGCATCGGTTATCGGGAAATTTGGCGTTGGATTTTTGCTGTTTATTTCGGCTCTGACTTTTATATTTTTCACGGTCGAAAATTCCTTTGATTGGACAAAAGTTTTTTTGAAAAATTTAACCGAATTTAAAAATATCAAAAAAGCTTACAGCCAGACAAATACCGCTATGTCGTCGGTAATTAAAATGAAAAAGAAAGACGACGAAAACGCCCCCAAAAAAGATACAGATATTTACGAAGATAATTTTGAAAAAGATATTTCAGACCTAATTTCGGAAAACGACACTCCACAAAGCTCAGAAAAACAGAAAGCCGTTGATAGACAGGAGTTTATCTTACGTGCCGACGGCAAAAAAATACCGCTGAACGACAAAAATAACGGCGATGTGGATTTTGAAATTGAAACAGAAAATCCGGAAGAACAAATTGAACAAATAGAAAAATCGCACGAACTACAACCACCTATCAGCCAGTCGATTACAAGCCCGAAAGAATTAGAGCCAAACAGCCTGCAAGTACATACAAGCGCAGACATTTTGACCGAACAACAAGAACTGGAAGACTTTGACCCGACAAAAACACTGTCGAATTACAAACTTCCGCCACTTAGCCTGCTCAAAGACCACACTATCTTGAACAACGAGGTTTCAAAAGAAGAATTGATTGAAAATCGGAACAAAATTGTAGAAACACTACGAAATTATAAAATAGAAATAACAAAAATAAAAGCAACCGTAGGGCCAACAATAACTTTGTACGAAATAATACCGGCTCCGGGTGTTAGAATTTCTAAAATAAAAAATCTTGAAGATGATATTGCCCTAAGTTTGGCAGCTCTCGGAATTAGGATTATAGCCCCAATGCCGGGACGCGGAACAATCGGAATTGAAGTGCCAAACCAACATCCGGCAATCGTGTCGATGAAATCGGTTTTGTCGTCGGTAAAATACCAAAAAAGCAAATACGAACTGCCGATTGCTATCGGGAAAACAATATCCAACGAGAGCTATGTTTTCGATTTGACAAAAATGCCTCACCTACTTGTTGCGGGAGCTACCGGACAAGGTAAGTCGGTGGGTATCAACGCAATAATAGCTTCAATTTTATATAAAAAACATCCTGCTTACGTCAAATTTGTGCTGATTGACCCGAAAAAAGTAGAACTAAATTTATACGAAATTATAGAAAAACACTTTTTGGCGAAACTGCCCGATGCCGAAGAGCCTATCGTTACGGATAACTCAAAAGTTGTGGCAACGCTCAATTCGCTGAACGTGGAAATGGACAATCGCTATCAGTTGCTGAAAAACGCACGTGTTAGAAACATAAAAGAATATAACGAAAAATTTATTGCACGAAAATTAAATCCGAACAAAGGCCACGATTTTATGCCGTACATTGTGCTGGTAATCGACGAATTTGCCGACCTGATAATGACCGCCGGCAAAGAAGTAGAACTGCCTTTGGCAAGGCTTGCTCAATTGGCGCGAGCTATCGGAATACACCTGATTGTAGCAACTCAACGTCCATCGACAAACATTATTACGGGTGTAATAAAAGCGAACTTTCCGGCACGAATAGCGTTTCGGGTGGCATCGATGATTGACTCGCGAACGATTTTGGACAGTCCGGGTGCAAACCAACTCATCGGACGCGGCGATATGCTTATGTCGCGAGGTAGCGAACTGATACGTGTGCAATGTGCGTTTATCGATACGCCCGAATTGAATGATATTGTTGATTTTATTTCGCAACAACAGGCTTATTTGACTGCTTTTGAGCTTCCGGAACCACTATCGGACGAAGACGGAGTGGCAAAAGATATTGATTTAAAAAAACGCGATTCGCTGTTTGAGGACGCAGCTCGATTGATTGTTGTTAGTCAGCAAGGCTCAACTTCGTTGATTCAACGAAAACTCGCAATAGGCTACAACCGCGCCGGACGGATTATGGATCAGCTCGAAGCCGCCGGAATTGTTGGACCTGCACAAGGCAGCAAACCGCGCGATGTGTATATCTACGACGAAATGTCGCTAAACGATTTAATAGAGGCTTTGAATAATAGATAATTTTGTTTATTTTTGAACGCACAAATGCTAACATTATGAAAATCAAGAATATACCTATAATTTTAATTGTGTCGATTTTCGTTTTTCAAGCCTGTCGCGGCAACCAAAATACTGTTGTACAAACAACTACGGATACCGTGAACGTGGAAAGAGGCGATTTTAGAGTTATGTTTTATAATTGCGAAAATCTATTTGATACTTTTGACGACAGCCTAAAAAATGATGACGAATTTTTGCCGAACGGCGCAAAACATTGGACAATAAATAAATATTACGAAAAACTATCAAACATATCAAAAGTTATTACAGCCGTAGGAGGTTGGGAACCGGCAGACATTGTCGGATTGTGCGAAGTTGAGAATCATTACGTGCTGGAAGGACTGACGCAGGTTGCTCCGCTGAAAAATCTGAATTACAAAATAATTCACTTTGAATCGCCCGACAAACGGGGGATTGACGTGGCTTTGCTATATCAAGCGAGTACTTTTTTGCCAATAAAAACTCAAAAATTGACAGTGAAATTTCCGTCGTCGATGGGGCGCCCAACTCGTGATATTCTGTACGTTGTGGGCAAAACAAAACACAAAGATACATTACACATTTTTGTAAATCACTGGCCGTCACGCTGGGGCGGAATGTTAGAAAGCGAACCGAAACGCCGATTTGTTGCGTCTTTTTTGCGAACAAAAGTTGATTCTATTTTTGCGACAAACAACAAGGCTAACATCTTGATAATGGGAGACTTAAACGACTTCCCCGACAATATGAGCGTTATGGAAGATTTGAAAGCGCTTACGGATTTTTCGGATATAAAATCAAACGAATTGTACAATTTGTCGTATTATCTGCAAGAAGAAAAAGGTAAATTTTCGCATAGATACCAAGGCGAAGCCGGAATTTTAGACCAAATGATAATTTCGGGGGCATTGCTAAATCCCGAAGCAAATTTCTTTACGACCAAAGATAATGCTCACATTTACGATGCTGACTTTTTGCTCGAAAAAGAGGAAAATTTTATAGGCTACAAACCTTTTAGAACTTATATCGGCTACAAATATCACGGCGGTTACAGCGACCACTTGCCGCCTTATTTGGATTTTTATTTTAAGAAATAATTGTTTTTTTTATAACCGCAAAGGACGCAAAGTTTTTTCTTTTGGCTGTTGGCTGTTGGCTTTTGGCTATTGGCTATTGGCGTTGCTGACGCCGGTTGTTTAACCGCAAAGGACGCAAAGCTTTTTCCTTTTGGCTGTTGGCTTTTGGCTTTTGGCTTTTGGCGTTGCTGACGCCGGTTGTTTAACCGCAAAGGACGCAAAGCTTTTTCCTTTTGGCTGTTGGCTTTTGGCTATTGGCTATTGGCGTTGCTGACGCCGGTTGTTAAACCGCAAAGGACGCAAAGTTTTTTCTTTTGGCTGTTGGCTGTTGGCTGTTGGCTGTTGGCGTTGCTGACGCCGGTTGTTTAACCGCAAAGGACGCAAAGCTTTTTAAGGGGTATCCCCAAACCTAACACCCAATACCCGACACCTAACCCCCATTCCCCAACCAAAAATATGTTTTACAACATAAAAATAAATTTTGGAAAAAAAGAAAAAGAGTTTTCATTTGTAAAGAAATTTTAACAATCTCTACACAAGAAAATTGAAAAACAGAATTTATTTTGAGTAGTGCAGATATTTGCATTTTTAGAGATTTACACAATCATTTGCCTTAATACAAAACCATAAAAAACATGTTTGTTTATAAATTACGAAATGTTACACTATTAATATTTATACTACTTATAACCAACACATTATTCAGTCAAAATAAAACGATAAGCGGTTATGTTTATGACGAAAATAACGAGAAAATAATAGGAGCAGTAATATTTTGCGAAGAGGAAAACACAGCAATTTCGAGTAATGAATATGGTTTTTATGGTTTTTCTACAAAATATAACCAAATTACTGTAAAAGTAAGTTTTTTAGGTTACAAATCGATAACAGAAAAGATAACTTTAAATACCAAAGATACTTTAATAAATTTTTATATGCAAGATGCCACAAACATCAAGGAGATTGTGGTATTGGGCAATAACAAAACAGTAACAAATTCGCAGATAGGCAAAATCGGCTTGTCAATAAATCAAATAAAATCACTGCCTAAATTGGCAGGCGAAACGGATATAATAAAAACATTGCAATTGTTGCCGGGCGTACAATCCGGCTTTGAGGGTTCGTCCAATTTATTTGTCAGAGGCGGAAGCGCCGACCAAAATTTGTTTTTGATAGACGGCGTTCCGGTTTATAATATTTCTCATTTGTTTGGTTTCACGTCTGTGTTCAACGAAGCTGCCGTAAATTCAGTAAACATAACCAAAGGCGGTTTTCCGGCAAGATACGGCGGTCGCATTTCGTCGGTGGTAGATGTTAGAATGAAAGAGGGCGATATGAATAAATATCACGGAAGT
>PDWI01005740.1_pt1 | contig 27045 bp, 18 predicted proteins | sample 1430891 | NCBI WGS metagenome assembly PDWI01 (sample SAMN01162508, study PRJNA174530) | Oral metagenome, whole genome shotgun sequencing project. | biome: Marine environment; feature: Marine mammal; material: Swab sample of the gingival sulcus; isolation source: swab sample of gingival sulcus... | reverse complement strand
CTCACTTTCGAGTTTAACTTTCGGTACATTACACTCATACAACATATATCTCAGTATATCTGAAAGTTTGAGTATTACATCGGGTGTTTTTTCAGAATTGACAAGTGACAGAGCATACACGTTATTTAAGGTATTGAAGAGAAAATGAGGATTTATTTGTGAGCGCAAAAACTTTAATTCTGATCTTATTTTTTCATTTTCATACTTCTTCTTCTCCCTTTGAAAAACGACCCATTCTATTAATATTTTAAATACTGTAGAAGCTCCCGCAACAAAAAATGTCGACAAAAAAGTATAGTGCAAATTCCTAATAACCTGAGACTTAAACTGAAGATTATCACTTTGAGCCCAATATAACACCGCCCCCTTAATAGGCGTAATAAGCAACACCGTAAGTATTAAATACACAACGTAAATACTAAGAGAATTGCCTTTTAAATACTTGGGAAATAAATAATAAAGATTAAAATATATAACAAAGGCATAAAAGGCGATATCTATGACTTCTTTTAGAAAAAAAGCACCTACCAATTGATTATCTTCATAAGGCACAGGAGGGGAAATAGCCAAAATAACAATCACCCAAAACAATATATGTAGCAATATTTTTACCTTATTATTCAATACATCAGAATTAAAAATAAAATTTGAGGCAAAGTAATCAAAATTATAAAATCTATATTTATTTTATAGATAAACTAACGGCAAAAATATACAAACTACACACTACATATAAAAAAAGCCCGTGCTATCTCCATATCACGGGCATTACTCTATTTAATAACCAAAACTCACAATACATACAGCAATTTTTGTGCCAAACCTATTATTAATCTTGATTTTATATATTTTTTCAATCTTATTTTCATTTTTATTTAAAAAATTGCCTATAAGAAACCTTTAAATAAGCATTAAAAGACCCCAATTTTTCACTATATCTCTTTCCAAACTCTGTACGTAGTAGCATCTAAGGTTTCTATTTTAAACTTCCTATTTTTGAACATTTCGAGCATAGTCATATTCGACTTCAAAACATTGGCATAGACTTTTTTGATTCCCCTATCCTTAGCTACTTCCATAATTCTATTTGTTAATTCATTTCCCAATCCCTTACCTTGCCAGGGGTCGGCGACTACTATTGCATATTCTGTTGTTTCATTTCCAATATCGTTTACAATTCTCACTACACCTATCATTTTTCGCCTACCGTCTCTGTTAATTTCAGCAACAAGAGCCAATTCCCTATCATAATCAATATTGGTAAATTTCACTATCATATCATGTGTAGTATCCTTGACATATCCCATAAATCTAAAATACTGTGTCTCTCTTGAAAAATATGAGAACATATCCCTTTCCAAGGGTTCATCTTCGGCTTTTACAGGTCTGATTATCACCTCCGTACCATCTCTCATGATATAATTATAGGTGTATTTATCGGGATAAGGAGCTATTACCAAATGAGAAAATGGTTTTATTTCATCTGCATCACCTATAATAATATCGTCTAATAGCACCTTTGCATCAAGTGCAACTCCCGATCTATAATCGACAACATAAGGGTTTATTATTATTTCTTTTATCTCAGGAAAATCCGCAATCAGATGAGCTAATTTATACAACAAAAACTGTAATTTTTCAATGTCTACACCTTTTAGTCCTTTATATCCTTTAAGTATATCATATATTTTAGTATCTTCAATAATTCTCCTCGTTTGCGCCATATTCAAAGGCGGCAATCCGAATGACAAATCCCTGTATATCTCAAACATAGTACCTCCCGTTCCAAATACAATAACAGGTCCAAAAACATCATCTTTCCTTGCTCCAATTATCAATTCAAATTTATCGTTGACTACATCGTTTGTAACATCACTCTTTAATTTATCATCAACTTCATATTCTTTTTCAGAACTACTCTTAACGGGTATTTGGTAATTTTCTATAAATTTCAATGACTCCGACTTATCGAACGCAATTCTACCATCAGCGACCACCGCTTCTATCAATTTTTTATTATCAGTTGTTTTAGGTCTGAATCCGGAAGGTATCTCCACCGGTGTTTCTTGAAGCAATCTAAGATTAGTATTATACTTTACCAAATCTATAAATACAGATATGGCTTTTTCCGGAGTTGTAAACATGGGTATACCTATGCTATCAAAGGGGTTATCTCCTAAATCGGAACTACCCACACAACTTACAAAAACGGGCTTTTTATGATTTTTAGATACTTCATTTATACTGTGAGCAATTTTCACCTTATCAGTAGAGGCACCGGATGATATAACTATTAGTAGGGCATCTATACTATCCTCTTTCAGACACGCTTCCGAAACTAGTCCGAATTCTTCATCCGAACGCTCCTCAAGTATATGTATTGAATTATCATAAGTGACTTTTTCAGCCAATTCCTCACCCAATTTCGACTGTGACTCCTCCGATAAACACGCCAAATATCCTCCCTTTTTCTTTAAATAATTAGCCGCGATAATTCCCATTGCTTCTGCATTTGTTATTATGGCGAGTCTATTGCTACTTGGCATTGGTTGTTTGGATATGACATCGGACAGACTAAACAATTTCCCCAAGGTTTTCACCGAAATAATACCGGATCTTTTAAAGGCAGCTTCAAAAGCGACCTTACTTTCCACCACAGTTTCCAAATTAGACATTAACAACTTGGAATAATCCGATTCTTTACCTGATTTCAGTACGATTATAGGTTTGTCTACTGCACAGGCTCTGGCTGCACTCATAAAATTTCGCGCCCGGGTTATAGACTCCATGTAAATAATAATACCGGAGGTTTGAGCATCATGGCTCAAATAATCTATCAAATCGCCATAACCGACATCTAACATGGAACCAATTGAAATAAAATGACTAAAGCCTACCCCCTTGCTTGTAGACCAATCCAAAAACGCATTACAAACAGAATTGCTTTCCGAAATAAAGGCGATATTGCCGGGCAGAGCCATCTTATTTGCAAAACTGAGATTCAACTTTATTGAGGGACGAATAAATCCCAGACTATTAGGTCCTATTATTCTGATATTATATTTTTCGGACAGTTCAATAATTTCAGAGATTATCTCTTTATTCTGATTGTCCGACTCATCAAAACCCTGCGATACAATTACTATTCCTTGAACATTATTTTTACCACAGTGCCTGATAACTCTAGCGATAGTAGCAATAGGAGTTGCCACTATTGCCAAATCAATTTCATCTCCTGTTTCTATCAAAGACCTGTAAGCCTTTATCCCGAAAATACTTTTTCTCTTCAAATTAATAGGATAAATCACCCCCTCATATCCTGAGCCGATAACATTTTTCATAACGGAATATCCGACTCTTACTCTGTTATTAGAGGCTCCGAATATTGCAACTGTCCTGGGATTAAATATTTTTTGCATTTACCTGTCTTTAAATTTTACATCTAATACCGTTGATAATATGATAGACTACAAATTTACATTATAATTTCCAATTACCACAAAGACAGATAAAAAACAAATATTTTATAGGAGAAAATTACCGGAAACCCTTGAATACCCAAAAATATAAGGCAGATCAAGACATAAAACAGAGACATAACCGCTTGGGTTAATTACTTATCAAAGGTTTCTACTAAAAAATGAACCATTTATATAAGATTTTAGTTTCTATTTTAGAAACCGATTTAACATAGACAATATAGTAAGGAGAAAAATATTGAATATTATTTAAAAGTAAATACCTTTGTTTCATATATTTTTTTTACTTTTATGTCGTTTATTTGATATATTTTGTTAACATATAAAATTTTTAGCGCCATGCACATAACATTCAATGAATTAAGAAAAATTAAGCATAGTTTACCGACAGGTAGTGTCAAGAGAATTGCAGAGACACTTAATACGGATGAGCAAACGGTAAGGAACTATTTTGGAGCAAAGAAATATAACAGCAAGGGAGAACTAATAGGAAATCACATTCAACCGGGACCTGATGGTGGTTATGTAAATCTTGAAACGACTGAAATTCTAGACCTGGCGAAAAAAATCCTAGAAGAAGCAAAAATTAATATTTAAAGAAAAAAGTCTCGGAGTTTTTCCGAGACTTTTTTTTTATGTCTTATGCTTCTTTTTACGTGCTGCGGGAAATAGTATATTATTAAGTATCAACCTATAGCCGGGAGAGTTTGGATGCAAACTTAAATCGGTAGGAGGATCGCCTATAAAGTGTCTATAATCCTCAGGGTCGTGTCCTCCATAGAACGTCCAAAACCCCTTACCGTAGTTGCCGTGAATATATCTTGCTTCGTCATCAGTTTTCAAATCACCCATGATCAACACATCCGGTTTTATATACATCTTTTTATAAGACGTTGTTTGCCCCATAAAGCCCTTTATAACTCTGGTGTGATTTTGAGTGAGCATTACAGGTACCGGATCCCACTTAGCGGAAAATTCAAATAAAGTAAAGTAATCCTCTTTTGAATTAACTTTTCTTTTATTGTTATCTATAGAAGAGAATTCATAGATAAGTGGATTCTTCTCTAATTCAAAATCTTTAAACGCAAAGGTATTAGAGAAATCCAATTTGGATTGTGCATCCGGACTCATATCATCTCCATCAAACATAGGCTTACAAATATCAGTATTTTCAGCAGCCAACGCAATATCATAAGAATCCGTCGCAGAACACATCGCAAATAAAAATCCTCCTGCTCCTACATATTCTTTTATTCTCTTCACCACATCCAATTTCAGCTTAGATACCTTATTGTAACCTAAAGATTCTGCCAATTTTTCTTGATTTTTTTGATTTTGCTTATACCACTTTTGGCTTCTATATCTTGCATAAAATCTACCATATTGTCCGGTAAAATCTTCGTGATGAAGATGAATCCAATCATATTCTACCAATTTATCTTCCAATACTTCCCTATCGTATATTTTATCAAAAGGAATTTCAGCGTATGTCAAAACCAATGTCACAGCATCATCCCAAGGTTGAATTTTTTCCCCGCGAGTGTTGTACTCCGGAGTGTAAACCGCTATCTTGGGAGCCTTTTCCAATTTCATAACATCCATATTCACTTCCGGATTAGAAATTTCTTCCCTAATCATAGCAAATTTACCATTAGGGATAATTTTATAACTAACGCCCCTGGTCTTGCACAAATCCTCTATTTGTTTTGCATAAGAACAGGCAAAACTACCTCCCTCATAATTGAGCAACCAATATACTTCTCCGCCCCGTTCCAATACCGAATAAGCTACACCGTATGCTTTTAAATGATTATTTTGCTTTTCGGCATCCATTGATATAAATATATATGAAGCCGACAAAAGATTAAATGATAGTAAAAACAACAAACTATACAAGTATTTCATCTATTTATTTTTTAATTGTTTTTTATTTGTCAGATAGAACCTTTGACGATTGACAATTAAATTCACTTCCATCTTCTGTCTTCCATCTTCCAACTTATAGTCAGGGTCAGGGTTCATCTGTGATATTTTGTGCTTTAACGTAATTGAGATAAACTAAATTACTAATGACATAAAAAAAAACCTTAGAAAAATTTCTAAGGTTTTTTTTTATCATTTAAAAGTTTCTAATTACTTCTTAAATCTAACTTCTACTCTTCTGTTCATTCTATTTCCTTTAGGTCCATTAGGATACTTTGGATTCAACTCTCCATATCCTGCATAGCTCAATCTAGAAGGAGATATTCCATTACTTACCAAAATGTCATATACTGTCTTCGCTCTTCTCTCTGACAATTTTTGATTCATTTTCTCAGCACCTCTATCATCGGTATAACCTCCGATAATAAATTCACAATTTGGATATTCTTTTGAAATTCTGATTATTTCATCTACATCTACCTTGGCTTGCTTATCTAGACCTGCACTTGAAGTATCGAAGTACAAATCCTTAGCCCAGAATTTAAATGGTATCTTCACCGGACAACCACCATCGGTAAAAGCTCCTTTCACCTTAGGACACTTATCATCCTTATCTGCTATACCGTCACCATCTGTATCAGGACATCCATTAATTGATCCCTTTACTTTAGGACATGCATCATACTCATCTAAGACACCGTCTCCATCACTATCAGGAGGTGGACATCCCATATATTTAGTATCTCCTTTTACTTTAGGACACTTATCATCTTTATCTGCTACACCATCACCATCTGTATCAGGACAACCGTCAAACATCTTAAGTCCGGGAACAGACGGACAAGCATCATTCTTATCTGCGATACCGTCTCCATCGCTATCAGGACATCCCCACAAGTTAACATCTCCCGGCACCAATGGACACTGGTCTCTAGTATCAGTAACACCGTCACCATCTGTATCAGGACATCCACAAAGTTCCACAGTTCCAAAAACATCCGGACAACCATCTCTGTAGTCAACAATACCGTCTCTGTCTCTGTCGTTATCACCAATATTCCATCCGAAATTAACTCCAAAGAAAGTATATGAGTCATTATCAGTAGGGTCTGCTGATTCACTGATACCATCAAGATAATCGGTCAAAGGGAAAACACTTCTAACCTCGAAAGAAAGAAACATCTTTTCTGAAAGATTATACTTCAAACCAAGTCCCACAGGAACCTGTAAGTACATACTTCCTACATTCTCCTCATCCTCCAATGAATGCGGAACAACATCGTTATTCCAATCAACCTCAGGATCAGTACAAGTAAAAGCCACACCACCTAACAAATAAGGTATAAACCTCCTATATGATCCATCATCCTTATATCCATTTGAAATTATATCCCACTTCAAAAAAGCGCCAATTTCATGTAACGGAGAAGTAAAACTATAACCTCTTCTGTCGTGACCATCCAACTCTGTCAAACCTTCATCGTGCCCTTGAATTTTAGTACCATTATAACTTAGTCTAACTCCGAAATGATGATTAAAATTATATGTATAATTCACACCGTAGGCAAAACCTATCCTTGAAAAGAATCCCTCACCGTGACGTGCCCAACTGTGTACGTCTGTACCACTATTAGACCACCCCAAAAATATCCCAAACTCAGACTTGGGCTTAGATTTAGCAACTTTTTTCTCTTCTAGTTCTGTTTGAGCCAACAAAAACAACGGCAAAACAAACAAAAGACCAACTAGTAATATTTTCCTCATAGTTTAAAATTTGTGTAATGATTTGATTAAAACGCAAATGTATAAATTATTAATCATTACTGATGAAAATATATAGAAAAACATGTAAAAAAATAACACATCATAAATAATGTAATTTCATTAAACACTAAAAATCAACAATAAATACATTTAATTATTTTTTTCAAAACACCTATTTTTTAACTAAAATAATTATTCTTTGTACAAAATTATTTATTCGATTGACGATATTACAGAACACGATAATCTCTATGTAAATATTTTCGATATAAAAACTATTTTACAAAAAATCTACTCTTGCAGAAAGATTGCCTAATCATTTCAAGGACAAAAAATAAACTATTGTTCACAAAAATGATTATATTGATGTTTCCCCGATAAGTAGTCTTTGCAAGAAAACTCCAAAAATTAAGGGTTTTCTTGCAGGCACTAAATAGAAAGGTAGATTCGGAAGGGAAACTCCCTAACCCATAGATTTTCTAAGATAAGATATGATTTTATCCGGTTAGTCGAAAATGTTGATATTGTTCCTGCACAAGGAATAGAACGGATTTCTTTTAGAAACCTTTGAATAAGTATTAAGAGGTTTCTTTTATTCAAAGACTGTTGGTATTGGTGGTTGTGTATACTTAAACACTATTGAGATACGCCTATTTCAGACAAGGTAGTTGTTATTTTTCGACCTCATATCCTACCCTTTTCCAACCTACTAACCCTTCATCCAAGACATAAACTTTTGTAAAATTATTATCTTTGAGTTTGTCTATTGCTTGACCTATCCTATTACCTGACCTATCATAAAGTAAAAGGGTATTATTTTTATACCTATCCAATTTATCGTAAAAAGACCTATCATAAAAATCTATGTTGACTGCATTAGCCAAATGTTCTTTATTAAACTCCTTAGAAGTTCTTATATCAACGATCGGACAATCCATAGACTTAGAGATATCATAAAACTCTTTAGCGGAAACTTTCTTTATTTCACCTGATTGCGCGTTCAGTGAAACTGAAAACGAAACAACGATAAAAAACACTATATACGATATTTTTTTCATATTTATATTTTTCTGCATTTACTAAACCTCTTATTTAAATCTACATTGAAACCTTTGACTTATACCATTTATACTTATTAAATCTGGCAAGTAAAACAAGGCAGGTCAAGGCATAAAACGCAGACATAGTAGCAGCTATAGCAAGGCTTTACAACGAAGAGATGACTTATTTTACTCCATTTATATGCGACAATTCATAGTTCAAATGGTATTAATCAACAAACTCCGATATTAAAAACGCAAAAAACAACTAATTAATTTCAAATTATCAATAATTATTTAATTATACTCATTTACATTTTTTTTTGCATACCCCAAACATGAGGCAGGTCAAGGCATAAAGCACAAAAAAAAACAGATGCCCAAAATATGAACATCTGCCTTTTACCTACAATAAACCTTAAAACTAACTAAAATTTATCTATTCTGATTGTTATTTCGTCTATCGTTGTTATTATTGTTTCTTCCTCTTCTGTTATTATTTCCCTCCGGTCGTCTTCTTCTGTTATCGCCTCCATTTCTTTCTTTTCTCTCAACATAATTTTCAGGTTTCGGAAGTAATGCCTTGCGACTAAGTTTCATTTTTTTAGTCTTCGGATCAAAGCCAATAAGCTTCACTTTAAATTCATCGCCCTCTTTCAATACTTCTTCTACATTTTCAATTCTACTGTACGACAATTCAGACACGTGCACAAGACCGCTTCTCTTTCCGGAAAACTCTACAAAGACACCATAAGGCATCACAGTCTTAACAACAGAATCAAAGACATCGCCTATCTGAGGCTTATAAGTTATTTCCAATATAGCCTTTTTAGCCTTAGCTAGATCTTCTGCATTAGCGCTGAAAATATGAACTATTCCCTTGTTGTCTTCCTCTGTTATATTTATAGTGGTATTGGTATTACCCTGAATCTCTTGTATAACTTTTCCACCTGGTCCTATAACTTCTCCTATTTGGTCTTGTAGAATTTCAAGCACCTCTATTCTTGGCGCATGTGGCTTAAGATCTTCTCTTACCTCCTCTACTTCTTCGTTCATTTTAGAAAGAATATGAAGTCTTCCTTCTTTGGCTTGCAACAAGGCTTTTTCAAGTATATCATAAGGCAATCCATCTACTTTTATATCCATTTGACAAGCTAAAATACCATTTTTAGTTCCTGTCACCTTAAAGTCCATATCTCCGATATGATCCTCATCGCCTAAAATATCGGACAATATAGCATAATTAGTACCATCGGTCATCAACCCCATAGCTATTCCTCCTACTTGGTCTTTAATAGGCACACCGGCATCCATCAAAGCCATCGATCCACTACAAACGGTAGCCATAGACGATGAGCCATTAGACTCCAATACATCCGACGTTATTCTAATAGTATAAGGATAGTCTTTTGGCAATACTCTATTCAAAGAACGCTTTGCCAAATTACCATGTCCTATTTCCCTTCTTCCCGGTCCTCTCATTGGCTTTACTTCACCAACTGAGAATCCGGGGAAATTATAATGCAGGATAAAACTTGCATAATGAGAGTCTAGAGCATTATCTACCATCTGTTGGTCGATTTTGGTACCCAAAGTCAGTATAGACATAACCTGAGTTTCACCTCTTGTAAACACGGCATCACCGTGAGCAGCAGGAATCATATCTGTTTCGCACCAAATATTTCTTATCTCATTAGGCTTTCTTCCATCCAATCTTGTATTTTTTTGCAATACAGTAGATCTGAAGACAGATTTTGTTACTTTCTCAAAATACTCACCGATATTCTTAGAATTACTTTCCATCCACTCTTCACCATTCTCCTCCAAGAGTTGTTCTTTAAGTTTTTCGGACAATTCTTTTAGCGCTTCCTTTCTCTCAACTTTACCATAAGCGGCCAAGGCTATATTCTCCAAACCGGCAGACACTATACTCTCTATCTTGTTGTAAAGATCCTCATCAAACTCATCTATTTCAAACTCTCTTTTATTAAGAGCTTTTTCACCAACCAACTTCGCCAATTCAAGCTGAGCGGCTATTTGAACCTTTATGGCATCGTGAGCGATTTTTATCGCCTCTATCAATTCGCTTTCATCCACTTCGTCAGACTCTCCCTCTACCATCATAACGTTTTTATCGGTAGCCGCTACGATAAAATCCATTGTAGCATTTTCCATCTCGCTTCTCATTGGATTTATCTTAAACTCACCATTAACCTTTGCCACTCTAACCTCGGAAATAGGTCCATCAAAAGGAATATCGGAAACAGCCAAAGCTGCTGATGTCGCCAACGCTGCCAAAGCATCGGGCAACTCCTCTGTTTCTGCCGACAATAAATTGACAAAAACCTGAGTTTCATTCATATATCCTTCCGGAAAAAGCGGGCTGCAGAAAATTTTTCCTGATAATCCACAAACAAGGGGAACCAAGATTGATCATCTTTGGGTTCTTTGGCAGATACAACAGTAGCTAACAATACAGTTTTGCCTACTTTCAAAATAACAGAACCATCAGATTGTGTTGCCAATTTCCCTGTTTCTAAAATTACCTCTCTACCATCCGGCAAATTGAATGAAGTGGTAATTGCTTGTTTTTTACCCATTGTTAATATTTATTATTTTAATTATTTGAACACGCACCGTGGAGATTAAGAACGCTGATAATACACAGCGGATACCATCCAATTATTGGAACGTAAAACCACAAAATACCATACAAAAATGACGCAATAAAAAAATCACACCGCTAACAAAATATCCTTGATAGTACCTTAAATGATATATGACATTATCAAAATGCGTGCTAGGCTCGAAATTACTTTCTAATACCCAATTTCTTAATAAGACTCCTGTAAAGCAAAATGTCTTTTCTCATCAAATAAGTGAGGAATCTCTTCCTTCTACCTACCTTTGAGAACAAAGCTCTTCTACAAACTTGATCTTTTTTATTGCTATTCAAGTGATCGTTAAGGTACTCTTTAAAAATCTCTTTTTTTCTGTCTTGACTTAATTGTACACTCATATTTTATATATTTTACTAAATTTAATTACGAAAATCTTCATTAGCGGGCGCAAAGGTATTAATTATTTACAAATAAAATAATATTTGAACAAAAAAAGTCGCCGTAATACATACAGCGACTTCCTTAATTTAGAGTACTATTTTAAAATTAAAACTTATATCCTTTGTAGTTGAATACATAGTAGTCTTTATTACTATCAACCTCCTCTATTTTTGTGCATATTACAATAAATATATCACTTTCACCATTAACCTCGGCAGTAGTGAATATAAATCTTGAACCAACAGTAACATCTGCTACATCTTGCTTTGTAGCTTGATCTTTTGCTTCCAATAAAGCTTCTAAAGTATTGATATCATCATAAGACACACCTTCTGCAACAACATACATTGAAGCGCCGTTTTCAGGCTTTATTTGCTTTGCCCAATCTCCATTATCGTTAAGCCCCAAATCCTGAACATCTGTATCCGTTGGACCGTTAGTCTTCTTGACCTCACCTGTCTGTAGATCAAGGCTACCATTATATCCGGCAGGTCCATCAGCATTGTATACTTGAACATTTTCCTTTTCATAATTCAAAGGCGTTTCCGGAATCACAATATCCAAAGCTATCCTAACCGTATCTTTAAGAGCATTAACATCTTCCAAAACAAACATATATTCCTTTATACCCTCATCGTGAGTAGAGAAAGTTATTTCCTTTTCAAATCCAGCCTTGTTTACCTCGTCTGATATCAACCAAGGATTACTATTGAAATTATCTCCAAATCTTTCAAGATCCATTTTACTGCCATCCTCATAAATAGTCAACAATTTAAGATCTCCCGTTCCTGTTACAGCTTTTACTTTCACAGTGACATTACTATTGCCTTCTACTGTAGCATCAGATGAAACATAACTGTTACCTGAAACCAATGATACCTGAGGTGGATCATTCTTAACGATAGGATCTTCTTTTTCACAAGACATAATTCCCATTGAAAACACTAACATTAAAGTAGCTGCAAAAAATAAACTAATTCTTTTCATTCGCAAAGTTTTTTTTAGTCATCATTTCTGATGATGTTATATAATAATTAATTTTTCATTTAAAAACACTAAACGTTACTTTTTACAAAAAAGTTGGGTAACTAACTTATAAAAATCTCAACATTTAGGATATTAACATATAATTAACCTCAATACTATTTCTTATTTTTTATTTTATCCACATAATGATTCAACAATTTGGAAGCCGGCTCTCTGCCGCCAAGTCCAAAAGCCAAAGCAAAGGCTACAGCAACAGCACCAAGAGTAAGTCCAAAAGCTAAATTGACAATATGCCCTGCTATTCCCATAGTATTAAGAGCAAAAGCTATGAATAAGCCCAATATTCCGAATTTGATGATGGGTGCCATCCACTTATTAGAAGTATCGCTCACGGCTTTAGATGCAACATTGGCAATAAATCCACCAACCATAATTATAATCAAGCCGAAAAGTACTTTTCCTGAAATCCCAAGAATTTCATTCAATATGTCACTCAAGCCCTCCATTTCTAACTTATCAAGAGCGGTGATAACCCCCATAAACATAATAAAGAAGAATGCTACACTACCCAACACATTAGAAAGGGACTTATCACCCATAATTTTGGCAATTCCCATCTTATCAACAAGGCTATCTATACCGGCACTTTTCATAAGATCCTTCAAAATATTGATGACATAAGTTCCGACAAAGTAGAATACCGCCAATATCAAAGCTGCCGTAATGATCATAGGTATCGCAGAAATTATGGTTTCTAACATTTTTGTAGCAGGATCCGATATAGCCCTTATACCCAAGGCATCAATTGCTGCGATCAACATAGGAATAAATATGATCAAGAAGATTATTTTCTTCAACAATCCGGACAAATCTATGGCTCCGGTTAGTCCCATCTTGTCAGAGTAAGACTCCAATGTGGCAGATAATGCGCCAATCATCTCAGATACTATTTTGGCAATTACATATCCTGCAAATGCAATTATTCCTGCTTTCACAATATCGGGTATTGCTGACGTAAAAGCCTTCAACATATCGTTAAGAGGATCCAATACTTCGTTTAGTCCCATCATTCCTAACACTATTATAAGGGTGTAGACCAACACTAAATAATAAACCAACTTTCCTATAAAAACATCTATACGGAAACCTTTAGACACTTTTCCGCCTATTTTATCGTCAATAGATGTCTTTGTAAGTAGTTTAGTAACTAAAGCTTTTAATATTTTAGCAACTATATAACCGATTATCAAAACGATTATAGCACTTAGCACTCCCGGTAGGAAACCTGAAATATTATTGATTAAATTTTGTAAAAAATCTGGCATAACTAATTAATTTTAATATGATAAAAATATAAATATCTCGCCTAGTATGACCCAATGACATACTAAAGGTCACTGTTTGTAAAAAATTTAATTTAAAATCACGCACCAAAAATTATTTAATTAATTATTTCAACACATATAGTTACAATAACAGAAAGAATTGTAAATTTGCGTCTATCAAAGTTTGGTGCTTTTCGAGCAATAGTTTAATAATAACTAGGGTAACTGTGGTTTTTTGTTATGATTCAGTATATTTCTAAAGAAGATGGGAAGTTGGTATTCAACGAAAAATGGAAAGAGGGTGTATGGATTAACATCACACCTCCGCACCAGATTGACGAACTTCAAGAACTGTCAAATAAGTTTGATATTCCTTTAGATTTTCTTACTGACCCACTCGATATTGAAGAGAGAGCCAGATATGAGAGGGAAGATCATATAAGATTGATAGTGATCAGTATTCCATTCAAAGACACAGAAGAAATTCATAATAATTCGTACTATCGTACAATTCCGTTGGGTATTGTTATCACTCCAACCAACGTTATTACAATATCGACGAAAGAGAATAATGTAATCAGCAAATTTATAGAAAACAGAGTCAAAAACTTCAATCCGGCAAACGCACCTCATTTTATCCTTAAAATACTTGAACACACTGCTCTGTGGTATTTGGAATATTTGAGAAGGCTCAATCACAAAAGGAATGCGCTTGAGAAGGAACTTTACAACTCAAGTAGGAATAAAGAATTGAAAGAACTTTTGAAGATTGAAAAAAGCCTGGTGTACTTCCTAAATTCGTTAAAAGCAGACGAATTGCTACTGATGAAGATGAAGCGATTAGATTTATTGAGAATTAAGGATAATGAGGACTATGTCGATTACTTTGAAGACATTATAATAGACTACAGTCAGGGACTTGACATGGCTAATGTACATACCAACATACTTGGAGGAATTATGGATACATACTCTACGATAATTTCCAACAACTTCAATATGTTTATACGTAGATTGACCTACATAACGATAATATTGGAAGTACCGATGTTGGTCGCCAGTTTTTACGGTATGAACGTTACCCTACCCTTTTCCGAATACAAATTTATCTTTATCATACTACTCTCGGTATCTCTTACTTTGGGCATAGCTTTGGTATTTTTTGTAACAAAACGAAGAACTTAATAAGGTTATTCAAACACTATAATCAGGAAACCAGAATAACTTCAACATAAAAAAAATAAAAATGCAATTATTAGACGGAAAATTAATTTCTAAGGAAATAAAAAAAGAAATAACAGAAGAAGTAAATTCATATACATCTAAGGGATTGCGCGCCCCTAATCTCGTTGCAGTGCTAGTGGGGGAAGATCCGGCGAGTGAGTACTATGTAAAGAGCAAGTTAAAATCCTGCGAACAGGTAGGTTTTGAGTCCGATAATATAATATTAGATGCATCAACAAGTGAAAAAGAATTATTAAGCTTGGTAGACAAACTCAACAAAGATGAAAACGTAGACGGATACATCATTCAACTACCTCTGCCCGACCACATAAATTCCGATAAAGTTTTGCAGGCAGTGGATCCCCAAAAAGACGTTGACGGATTTCATCCCGAAAATTTAGGGAAATTAGTATTGGGGCTAGACACTTTTGTGCCGGCTACTCCTCTTGGAATAATTGAGTTGATTAAGAGATACAATATTCCGACAGAATCTAAAAATGTTTGTGTACTCGGTCGAAGCAATATCGTAGGTAAACCGATGAGTATTCTACTCAGCCAAAAGGCATATCCCGGCAATGCCACCGTAACTTTATTACACAGTAGATCCAAAGACTTGGAAGCAAAAATGGCAGAAGCAGACATAATCATAGCCGCCATTGGCAAGCCTCTCTTCGTAAAAGAAAATATGGTAAAAGACGGAGCTGTTGTCATAGACGTTGGTATTAATAGAATTGAGGATAAAACTCGTAAAAGTGGTTCAAAGTTAGTTGGTGATGTAGATTTTGACAATGTCGCTTCAAAATGCAGCTACATCACACCTGTACCCGGAGGTGTGGGGTTGATGACCGTAAGTTCACTATTACAGAACACGCTAAAAGCGTACAAAACAAAACATGAAGACAAATAAAAAATACATAAAATATTATTTCAAGAGTGGTTGGGACAACGACCTTATGGTTGCTCTGTTGTCGGGACTGACATTCGACTCTTTTGAAGAATTGGATAATGCAATAGTAGCCTATATTCACGAGGATTTGTGGAATGATGAGTTCAAACAACAATTACAAGAGTTGTGCATAAAGTATAAAATTGATTTTGAACAAGAATCCATAAAAGATAGAAATTGGAATTTGGAATGGGAACAGAATTTCAAACCGGTTGAGATGAATGATTTTTGCCTTGTACGTGCCGATTTCCACAGTGATAAAGACGACAGTAAATACAAATATGTTTTAAAAATAAATCCGGAAATGACATTTGGAACAGGTCATCACGAAACAACAGTTATGATGATTGAACTGATGTCCAACATATCGTGTCAAGGTTCAAAAGTATTTGATTACGGTTCAGGAACAGGCATTTTAGCAATATTAGCTGAAAAAATGGGTGCCTCCGAGCTATTAGCTGTAGATAATGACGAATTGGCTGTGCAAAACATAAAAGATAATTCAGCCTTGAACGAATGCAACAAAATAGAATCTAAATATGGCGAAACCGCAGAAGTTGGCAGATTTGCTTACGATCTTGTATTGGCGAACATAAATAGAAATATCTTGGAACAAGAAGTCGTAAACCTGAGTCTAAGTTTAAAAAAAGGAGGATTTCTAATACTTTCAGGGATATTAAAAACCGATGAAGAACGTATAATTTCCCTTTATGAAAACAACAGTATGAAATTGATCAACAAAATGGAAATGGGAAAATGGGTAGGCATTAAATTCGTAGCTTATTAACATAAAATTATACCATTTGTACTTAGTCTCTGTAAGGAAACTCCAAATACTTCGTTGCGCGAAGAGCCTATTATTGAAGTAAAGATGACTAAATAAAAAAAATGAGGAAATAACATCTCCTCATTTTTTTACCTAAAATGCGTTTAACTACGCATTCTGTATAAATTTCTCTACTTATCGTACACTGACTCCTTGTTGTATTTTTTAGCAAGTAAATAATAGAATATAGCTCTAAACTTCGTTCTGTTACCGGTTCCCATTGTAACACAAACGTCTTTTACTGCTGCCATCATGTCTTCCTGTGAATCCTGACAGCCTAATTTCTTCACTAAGAAGTTATCGATTACTCTTTGTAATTCGGTTTGATCTGAACAAGACACTGTTGAAGAATCAGCATTATAGATTGACGGTCCTAATCCAACTGTTACTTTAGTAAGAAAATCTTTATCTACGTCTAATCCCATTTTCTTCATCGATTCAACGTACTTTTCAATTAATTCGTCTCTTTTACTCATTTTATATATGTTTTGATTAAAGGAATATAACGAAGCTACAATAATTTATTGTATATCAATAAAAAAATTTAACTTTTTTTATTATTTTCTTCTTGATATGATTTTCACATTCCTCCTGTCTCATTTTAAATCCCCCCTCCTACTTTAGTCAAATGAAATACCGGATTTTAAATTCAATAAAAATTTGTTCAAAAATTCTTCTTGAGTGTTGTCTACATCAAAATTTTTCAAGGTATTTTTTAAATCAATTTTCATTTTAATCGAGTGATTTTTTCTCTCTTTAAGGTCAAAATTATTCAATAATTCAAATTTAGTGAGATACTTATCGCCTCTCACCAAATATTCTCTCGATTGGTTACCGTTAATATCTATCTTAAACTTCAAAAAATAGTATTCCTGTTGAGAGTAGTCGTAAATACTGTCTTTTTTAGGATAAATCGGGCTATTGACCGCTATTTTATCCGGCTTTGAATGATTGACTATCGAATCAATACCAAAATTGAAGATGATTCCTGAATAATCGTCCAACAACTTAAAAGTCCCAAGGCTACTGCTACCGCCTGTCGAAGATATTTTTGCAGCATTATAGTTAATAATCTCGTAGTTTACAATATCTTCATCTTTTACACCTATATTAATCGGATTGTATATATCGTGACTCAAATTCTGTTTATCTATCAATTGGAATTGAGAGAGAAGCATCTGAAAGTTCACTACCCTCAAAGAGTCTCCCTTCTCATTGGCAAAAACAATATTGGTGTCCAGTTTTATTGTATCATAATAAATATCTGCCGAGAGACTCAATTTAGGATATTTGCAGCATTCTTTTTCACAATTCTTATCTGCTGAAATATCAAAATTAATAGCATTGACATCACGACAACCTTCCGGGTGTTTATAACAAGAAGTGAGATACACCACAGTGTAAAAGAAAAATAAAAGTGTCGCTAATCTATAAACTTGCCTCATATTCCTTTAGTAGTTTTTTTACTGTTTTTTTAACTTGATAAGAAAACTCCTTATTCAATATCCAATTATAGTAGTTTCGGTCATGATACAAGGTCTCGGCAACCGGCTTTCCAACATATTTTCCAAAGTTAAAAACGATAACGCCATTACTATCATACTTCAATCGCTGCGTAACATCGACTATACTTAAATCATTTGTAAATTCGTGAATAGCATCCATATCGTTTTTAACAGGCGTTGGCACTACATTATCGTCTTTATCGACATAATCCACATCTTTATACATTTCTATCTGACCTTTGAGTACATCGACAGTAGCACGAACATCAGCCAAAGCATCGTGAGCATTTTCAAAATCGCCACCGACGTAGAATTTGTAGGCAGCCTTTAGCGTTCGAGGCTCCATTTTGTAGAACAACCGCTGCACATCTATCAATTTTCTATTTTCGATATCGAAATCGTATCCCGTTCTTGCAAATTCTTCTATCAACATAGGCACGTCAAATCTATTAGAATTGTAGCCGGCAAGGTCTGCATTGCCTATAAATTCGTAAAGTTGCTTGGCTACCTGCTGAAAAGTAGGCTTATTTCTCAACATTTCAGGCGTTATACCGTGCACACTCATCGCTTCTTGAGATATTGGAATACCCGGATTTATCAACATCTCCAATTCTTCGGGATTCTCTTCTCCTTTCTTATATTTTATCAAGGCTATTTGAATGATTCTGTCATTTATGACGTTTAGCCCTGTTGTTTCAACATCGAAAAATACTATATCTCTTTTTAGATTAAATTGCATATTATTTTTATTTTATTTTTAAGTCAATTCTACTCATAAATTCCCTCCTTGAATCCTTCACTATAATATATTTGCATCTTCATTTCTGAATCTAAATATATAAGACATACCTCTGTGCCTTTCAATTTGGCAATAATATCCTTGGACACTTCAAGCCCTGAAACCATACAAGCTGTCGCGATAGCATCTGCCGTCATACAATCCTTTGAGGTTACGGTAGCACTGAGCAAATTCGACCTTTCGGGAAACCCCGTTCGCGGATTTATAGTATGGCTGTATGTCCTGCCATTCATCTCATAAAAATTTCGGTAATTGCCCGACGTCGCCATAGCTTGGTCGTGCAATTTCTTTTTCAATATCAAATCTTCTAGCGACGCCCCCTCTTTTGGCGTATTTATACCTACAGTCCAAGGTTTATTGGAGGGCGACAAGCCTTTACATCTAAGCTCTCCGCCTATTTCCACCATATAATTTTGGACTTTATTCAACTCCAACAATTCCGAAACCTTATCCACACCATAGCCTTTAGCTATACTGCTAAAATCAAGTTCCGTTTCCTTAAATTTCTTTTCTACAAATACGCTATCCGAATTAATTTCTACAAGTTTTATCTTATCAAATCCGACAAACCTCAAAATGGAATCTATTTTAAACGAGTCCACCTTATCCGAAATCCCATTTTTCTTATAGCCGAAGCCCCAATAATTTATCAGCGGCATAACCGTTGGATCATACAAACCTTTAGACATTTGGTATATCTTAGACGCACTTGTTATATTATCCCAAAAATAAGACTTATCTATGGCAATTCCCTTCTCGGATTTATTGAATCGGGATATGGTAGATGTAGGAATATATGTCGAAAGTCTATCATTAACGACCAATAATTCACCGTCAATTTTCTTTTGTAAATTCTTTTCACCACGATACTTAATGTGATAAGATGTTCCCATAGTTTCTCCTTGCAAATAATAATCGTGAAGACTAACTGTTTTATCCTTGCAAGAGGCAAAACAAATCACAATAAGAAATAAAAACGTGAAGCTTAAAATTCTCATAAGAACGGTTTAATGATTTTAATTTACAAAAGTGATAAAAAAATAAGAAAATAGCGATAAAGTTGTCACCTTATCGCTATTTTTACCTCTATAACTTCTCTATTATTTATTTCGAATTGACCGTTGACAAAACACCATTGTTGTCAATAACCATTTGAGCAGTAGAGAATCCTCTATTCACAGCTTTTCTCTTTGCTGCTTCTGCATCGGTATAGTCTGAATATCCACTTAATACAAATATAGTCCATTTGCCTTTTGACCATTGCTCGATAACACCGAGATCTTTTACCTTATTTACATCAAAATAAAGAGGGTTGGTATATGCTGCAAGTTTAATCTTATAATTACCAACCTCAGTAGGCTTTTCGTATTTATTATTTTTATTAAAGGTATAATTTGACACCACCAATTCCAATTCCCTCGAATTCAAAAGATCTTCAACGATAAAGGCATCTCTAAAACCTTGCCTCTTAACTGACGAGAGAACTGATTTAGCCTCATCAGGACTTACAAAATATCCTAATCTAACTTTTGTAGTCGCCCCTCTTCTCACCTTGTAAATATTACCGTATTTTGTCAGTTTTTTAAACATTTTGCTGCTCACCTTACTTCTAGTCAATGATGCTAACTGTATAAAATAAACATTGGTTGGAGAAATAATCACATCATCATAAGCAACAAGCTTAGCGCCCTCCAAAGATACTGCCTCAGAAGTACCGTAATAACTAACATTTCTAACGCTCTTATTCGAAACACTTTTACCTCTTTCGTCTTGAACAGATGAAAGTTCCACTGCTTCCGGAATATAATCATAAGCAACATCAACATCTGTAATATTGCTAATAGGTGTCAATTTATAAATATCATACCCACCTTTACTCCCAAGTCTATTAGATGTAACATACCCTTTTTCATCATTTCCGGCTTTCACAAAATATAAATCGTCAGCAGGAGAATTGACGCCTTTTCCCAAATTCACAGGATAAGAAAATTCTCCGTTATAAGATGTAGATTTGAATACATCATATCCGCCCAATCCATTATGATAGTCCGATGAGAAATATAAAGTTCCATTAACAAATTGAGGTGTAACCTCATTTCCGGAAGTATTCACCAAACTACCCAAAGATTTTCCTGCCGACCACCGATTATTAATCTTATGAGAAACATAGATATCGAAATTGTCATTTTTCTCATTTGAAGAATAGTAAATGGTATTATCATCATCGCCAAAACAAGCAAAAGCGCTAGAGTACTCAAGACCATTAAACGGTAAGGACTCCTCATTGACAAAGTCTCCGTTTTCATCAACTTCTGCCATATACACACTCATATCCTTTTCATCTCCCAATATTTGTCTGTTTCCATTCAAAAAGTTATGCCTTGTATACAGAACATACTTTCGTGAGGGAGAATAACTGATAGATCCTATTCCCTTATAATCATGAATACCTGAACCAAAATCTTTTTTTATGCCCTTTTGGTTATCATATACAAAAACATCGCTGGAAGGACGCTGAACAGTGCTCGCTTGATTTTCATCAGTAGCAAAAGAACAGTATATTATATCATTTCCAATTATTTCTGCTCCGAATTCATCATTTGCAGTAGCATTCATCAATTGAGTTACAACAAAGTTATCACCCAAAGCCAATGCATTTTTAGCAAATTCACAGGATTGCTTGTATTGACTAGCCATAGTTGGATTTTCAACAGCAATTTTTTCAAATTCCTTTTTAGCCTTATCATACAATCCCAATTTCATCAATAGCTTTCCAAAACTAACATTGTCGTCAGCTGTGCACTCAGAAGAATTGACAAGTTTTTCGTACCACCTTGCCGCATCAAGCATTTTATTGGTATTTTCAAAACTTTTAGCAAGCCTTGACATAGCCACAACATCATTTGGATTTTCAAGCAAATAGCTCTGATAAGACTCTATAGCCAATCTATATGCTCGCAACTTATATTGCTGATCTGCCTTATCCTTAATGGAAACTTGTCCTAACACTTGACTGTAAGAAGTAAGAACAAATACCACTAGAAGACCCACTAATCTTAGATTTCTCATTTTTATTAAATATTTATTCAAGAATATATATGTAAACATTTGCAAATATATAAAAAACTTTTATTACGACAATAACATATTGTAATTTTTTTTAATATTTATTTTACCACTAACTAACATCCCTATTTTTTTTAAGAAGTTTAGAAATCATATCACGCATATCAACCAACTCCTTGTGCTGACTTTTAACGGTGTCGTTCAAATCCAAATAATTATTCATCAATTCTTTGTCATAGCCGACACCGGAATGAGCAAAAACGGAAAGTTTCATTTTCACCAACCAAATCTCCTGCACCTCCTCTATATTGAGAATAATCGGCTCATAAAATTTATTTTCGGAAATCAATTCCAAACTATGATTGTCTTTTATCCTGTTAATTACACGTTTAACCAATATATCATCCTTTGTAACCACCACATAGACGTATCCGTTTTTTATATTGTATTGCCATAAGCTAACGTCCTCTACCTTGTTACAAATAACTATTTCTCCGGAATTCAAAGCGGGAAACATACTATCTCCTTCGATCTCAAAAGATCTATAAGTGCCAAATTTAAAATAATCGACAGGCAAGGAATAAGCATCCAAATCGCTCAAATAGACAGGATCATTAAATTGATCACCATACCCTGCTTTAGCTTTCACCGGGACGTGGAATATTTTATCTTCCAAAACATTGGGATTGAAAGATGATTGCTTATTGCCGTCGCAATTTTTTATAACCTTATCCCCTACCCCCAGAAACAAATAATTGGTATTAAACTTATAGATTATAGCCGATTTTCTAATCATCTCTATTGTAACTGATCGCTCCCCCTTTATAATTTTACTCCAACTCTGTGGATAAATACCTATACTCATACAAAACTGACGCCCCGAAGAAACAACTTTATCTCTTTTCAACAGGTTGAAACACTCTATAAATCTACTAGTCACATTATTATCCATAGTACAATTTGATAATTCATATCGCATCGGGGGGCAAAGTTAATGAATAAAACTACATATAAAAATAATTTCTATATAATTATTTTACATTTTTTATATTTTGATTATTATATAATTATAATTGATAAATAATTTGTATTAAAATTTCAAATAATATTTAAAATAATTAATTTTTAAAAATATTAACAACAAAAAGCATTTTTTTTATCATTTTATTTTGGCTTTATTTGCATAAATCAAAATAAAATACATAAATTTGCCTTATCGAGACTACATTATTACATTTTATCAACTAAAAATTATTTTTTATGAAAAAGAAGAATTTTCTACGAACGTTTGTTGCCTTGATGGCAATATTTACATTTTCTACACTGAACGCCCAAGTACAAGTGGGTGATGGAGACATTAATTCTCGTTTACCTGTAAACCCTTATTTCGGCTATTCGTATTCTCAGTCTATTTATCTAGCTAGTGAGATAAATGCAAATGGTTCTATAACCGAGCTAAGTTACAATTTTTCGGGAACTAGCTTATCCAATTCTAATGATTGGACTATTTACATAGGACATACAAGCAAGTCATCTTTCGATAGCAATAGCGACTGGATTGACGTTAGCACACTAACTCAGGTTTATTCCGGCACGTTTACTGATCCGGGTACACCGGGATGGATTACCATAGATATCACAGACTGGGATTACAACGGTACCGACAATATCGTAATTGCTGTTGACGAAAACCAATCACTCTACAACGGTAGTGAAGATAAATTTAAATCATTCCACGTAGCGGGAACCACCCGAAGTCTATCAACATACGATGATACTAACAACCCTACACCTTCCTCTCCTCCGTCGGGTATCCAATCAGAATTTATACCCAATATAATTTTCGGAGGAATTACCGTTTCCTGCCCCAAACCTACCGGTTTGGCAGAGACCAACATAACTTCTGATGCAGCGGAATTAAGTTGGACAGCGGGTGGTACTGAAACACAATGGGAAGTTAAGTATGGTACTCCGGGCTTTGATCCTAACAGTGCAGGCACTTCAGCACCTGCGACTAACAACACTTTCATTATCACAGAGTTACCTACAGCAACATCTTACGATTGGTATGTACGTGCTAATTGTGGCGGTGGTGACAATAGTGTATGGGCAGGTCCGAATAATTTCACAACACTACCGAGTTGCCCCTCTACTAGTGATTTAGCAGTAAGCAACATAACTGCGACTACCGCAGATTTAAGCTGGACAATGGGAGGAAGTGAAAGTAATTGGGAAATTAAGTATGGTGATTCCGGTTTCTCTCCTGATAGTGAGGGAAATTTAGTTACTACAACTACCAATTCATCAACACTTACCGGCTTAAACTCCGGAAAAACTTATCAATGGTATGTGCGTGCTAATTGTGGCGGTGGTGACTATAGTGTGTGGGCAGGACCAAATACATTTACAACACTTTACGGTACTCATACTCTTCCTTTGTCGGAAGGATTTGAATCAGGTTTCACAAACTTTGGAAATGCCTCCGAAAATAGTGTAGATTTTACTATTGAAACAAATTTACAGCACAGTGGCAGCCAATGCGCAAAAAATGCTTACTCAAGTTATGACGAAAACATCCTCATAGAGACAGGCATTTTAGATCTTTCGAGCACACAGGCTCCTATCTTAGAGTTTTGGCATATTGCCAAAACAGAAGGAGGGTTCGATAAATGCTATGTGGAAATCTCCACAAATGGAGGTGAAACATTTACCCCTCTACCCTATACTGCGTACACCGGAGCGGCAGTAGGCTATAGCAGCTCACTAGAATATTTCCACGAAGATTCTTATGCTGAATGGGGTTCTGATAGCTACACAGTACTTGATAATACGATGTGGAAAAAAGAGACTTTCTCTCTAGGTGACTACAAAGTTGTTAATGTTGTAATTCGATTCAAATTGGTCGCTGATTCAGGAGTTCAAAGAGAAGGCTGGTATATTGACGATATTCTTGTTGATGACCCCAGTTGTCCCGCCCCGTCTGAACTAGCTAAAAATAACTTAGATGCGACTTCTGTTGATTTGAACTGGACAGAAAATGGTAGTGCTACAACCTGGGAGATTGAGTACAGCACTTCGGGGTTCGTTCAAGGTAGTGGAACAATAGAAACTGTAACTAACAATCCATCATTAACCCTTCAAAACTTAACTGCCGGAACGTCTTACGACTGGTATGTACGCGCTAGCTGTGGCGATGATGATTACAGCACCTGGGTAGGACCGAATACTTTCAAAACAGAACCGATTACATCAACGGTAGATGGCAATATAAGCAAGTGCTCTCCTGTATTCGTACGTAAAGGAGGTAGCGGTACTTATTTCTATGATAAATATACGTTTACCGTACCTACTGACGGCTACTATGATATTACCGGTCTTTGGCTAGGCAACTTTGACGGATATATTTATTTGTATGAAAATAGTTTTGACCCTAACAACACAAACACCAATTATATAACAGGAGCAGATGAGAATGGGGGTGGATATCTTGTTGGTTCAAAAATTGAGAATCAAGAATTAACAGCAGGAACCACCTATATTGTAGTAGCAACAACCTATTATGCAAATAGTAATACTAACCAATCCACAGTAGGCTCCCTACAAATAAAGATAGAGGGACCTAGTTTAGCAACAGGAAATGCAACTACCGATTTTAACGGTGTTTATGATACATATACTCATGACCCTGTTTCAGTAGATGGAAATCAAAAAAATGCTTCTTACGAGTGTGACGATAGCCAAGGTTATACACACTATTACTATGACGGAGGAACAGTTGCTAATTATTCAGATGATGAGCTATTGATATCCGTTAAGAAAAACGGACAAAACATCGGTTCAATAAATGATGGCACTTTTGATGTTTTTATAAACGGAACAAATGGAACTTCTCATATTGACAAAACAGATGATAATTATGTTAATTTACAAGACGGTTGGGATGTCATGAACCGTCACTGGAACTTAACACCTACGACCCAACCTACAGCAGGCGTAAATGTCATATTCTACTATACTGATAATGAGTTCAATGCAATTAAAACTGCTACATCTATCACAAATCATACCGAAATGTATGCTTATAAAATCAACAGTATTGATGCGACTTATGACATAGATCCCGAAAATGGGCATTCTGATATTCCTGCTGCAACTACCAGTAATACCGACGGTGCTTGGATTTTGAAAAACGGCAATACACCAAGTCTATCGGAATGGAAATACACAGACCTGGGAGGAGGCTTCCACAGTATGGAGATGTTAGTAGATCACTTTAGCGGTGGTGGTGGTGGAAGTTCCAACGGTGCACTAAATCCATTACCTCTAGAGATACTATCATTTGACGGATTTATCAAAAATGATGTCAATGTATTGAGGTGGACTACCGCTGAAGAGTTGAATGTAGAAATGTTTGAGATTGAGAGATTAGATCTTACTACTGAAGAATTCACAACAATTGCCAAGATGACGGCACAAAACAGTCGCTCAGAAAAGAATTCTTACGAACAAGTGGATAAATTCCCTCTTGCAAAGGCTTACTATCGTTTGAAAGCTGTTGATTTTGATGGCAAATACCGCTATTCAAAGTTAATTTACATTCAGCGCGAGGTTTCCCGATTTGATATTGTAAACTTATATCCTAATCCAAGTAATAGCTCAATCAACGTAACAGTGCTCAGTCCTGTTGGTGAAAAAGCTATTGTAGAAGTTACCGACTTGGCAGGCAGAGTGGTTTACAACGAGCATACTAAGCTTGACAAAGGAAGTCAAAACTATAAACTCAACGTAGAAAGCTTTGAGAATGGAGCTTACATATTGAGAATGACACTAGGAAGCAAAGCGATAAAAAAGATATTTATCAAGCAATAAGGTTTTTTAATGTAATTAACAAGAAGAGGCTCGCAAGTGAGCCTCTTTTTTTTGTATTTTAATTTAATAAATATGTTTTTGCAGTTTTTATCAAACATTTTCATACTTTTGGGCTTCTTTAATTGTATAACACTTATTGTTTAACTTAAAACATAAAACTTGATAATATGTATGTTGGAATTCCTACCGAACTTTCTAGGGAAGAATTGCGCGTAGGCGCGACTCCTAAG
>PDWI01002565.1_pt1 | contig 27048 bp, 27 predicted proteins | sample 1430891 | NCBI WGS metagenome assembly PDWI01 (sample SAMN01162508, study PRJNA174530) | Oral metagenome, whole genome shotgun sequencing project. | biome: Marine environment; feature: Marine mammal; material: Swab sample of the gingival sulcus; isolation source: swab sample of gingival sulcus... | reverse complement strand
GGGAGCGAAGCTTTTTATACGCAAGTGCCGACGTGGGGCGATTTGACGCTACCACTTGCAAGCAAAGCCTTGCTTTTAGATGACAGCGTCATATTAATTCAGGGCGGTTACGCGCCGCAACAGGGCAATTTCGTCTCTGTGGCGGTAAGCGATGCACAATTACAGCAACTTTCCAGCGATATTTTTACCCAAATGCAGTCACAAACACCGTTACCGACAGCAGAAAGTACGCCATTTTTTCAATTTTATCCTGCCAAAGGGAAATACAGTCCGCTGATGACGTGTAATGAATGGATTCGCGTACGCCTTGCAAACATAGGACTGCCTACGCCATTATGGTCGCCTTTTGATCGTCCCATTTTATGGGCGCTATAAATCTATAATACAAGGTTGGGTTGAAGATTATCTGCGTGTTTGGCAGAACTATTTGAACAAACAAGATAAATGGGAGGGCTGACCCAAAAAATTAGTCGGCTAATCAACATTTTCTAAAGCAAATTCCCCAATTAACTCCTGTTGAATTTGCGCTTCAAACGTCTCGCGGCGACGAACCAAACTAAACTCTTCACCTTCTGCCAGCACTTCCGCGGGGCGATTGCGGGAATTGTAATTCGAGGCCATGCTAAAGCCATAAGCGCCCGTGTCGGCAATGGCGAGCAAGTCGCCCGCGCTGGCATCTAATGCGCGGTCTTTGGCAAAGCAGTCCCCCGATTCACACACGGGGCCGACAATGGCTTGGCGGATGGGGTCGGTTTCTTCGCGGCTGAGATTGCTAATGCGGTTATACGCTTGGTACAAAGCAACGCGAGCGTAGTCATTCATGGCGGCATCAACAATGGTAAAGTGATTGCCCGACTGTGCTTTGTGATACAGCACTCGCGTCAACAAAACGCCCGCGTTGGCAACAATGCTACGACCGGGTTCCATCAATAGCGTTGCTTGCGTGTCGGCGTGTTTTTCCTTGACCAGCTGTGCCCAAGCGGCGATGTCAATGGGCGTTTCGTCGTGGTATTTCACGCCAATACCGCCGCCGACATTGATATGCTTGAGTTCAATGCCTAGCTCTGTTTTTAGGCGCTGGATAAATTGCGCTTGGTTGGTCAGTGCATCGGCAAAAGCGCTGAGGTCGGTAATCTGCGAGCCAATGTGCATATTAATGCCCACAACGTCTAGGTGCGGGCTGTCTTGTGCCGTGCGATAAGCGCTTAAAGCCTGTTCCGCGGTCAGGCCGAATTTATTGTCTTTTAAGCCCGTAGAAATATAAGGGTGGGTTTTAGCATCGACATCGGGATTAAAGCGAATGGAAATGGGGGCAACCACTTGCATGGTTTCGGCCACGCGGATAAGGGTGTCTAGCTCCGCCAACGATTCGATATCAAAGGCTTGGATGCCGACCTCTAGGGCAAAGGCCATTTCTTCGACTTGCTTGCCCACGCCAGAAAAAATGGTTTTTTGCGTATCACCACCCGCCATGATGACGCGCTGTAGCTCGCCCATGGAGACGACATCAAATCCCGCGCCCCACTCAGCTAAGCGCTTCAATACCGCCAAATTGCCGTTGGCTTTGACGGCGTAACAGACTTGGTGCTGGCGTTCGGCAAAAGCCTCGCAGTAGCGCTGAAAATTTTCACGAATTAGCGCGGTATCATAAACGTAAGTTGGAGTGTTGTAAGCCGTGGCGATGGCGGTTAGGGTGGCGCTAGAAACATGGGGTAGGGGCGAGTTGGACATTATTTTGCCTCCACAGCAATGAATAAATCAATATTGTCTTGAGTATCAATCAAAAAGTCGCTGTTGTTAGCGCGACGTATCGTCGGCGTGTGTTTGAGATAGTTATCGGCAACGGCAATTAGGGTGGGAATGTGATTGATGCCCGTTTCTAAGCTGCGAACGCGCAAATACAAGCCCGCGACAATGGTGCTACTAATGCGGGTTTCTATGGTTTTGTTTTGTGGGTGACCCACTAATACGGTTAGCGGCTGCGATTTGTCTAGCACGTTGCCGTCAAAGGTCACGTAGCGTAGCGGGTTGTCATCATTGGCATCCGTTGCCAACAGTGCTTGCCAACTTTGTTGCTGACTGGGGTCGAGTTGCACCCGTTTACCCGTAATATTCAATGTTTCTACGGTCATTAAAGTCGTCGTTATGCGGTCATTTTTTTTGCTGACTGGGGTTGGCTGTTGCTCGGCTTGGCGAGTCTTGGCAGTTTTGTCAGCTGTCGGTTTCGCTGAGTTGTCAGTAATTGGCGTATCAGGCAGGTAAAGTGAACCGCTTTGTCCACAAGCAAGCAGTAAACAGACGGCGGAAACATTTAGTATAGGCAAATGACGCGATAAATTCTTTGGCATGGTGTACAACCTTGGGCTACAATCACAAGTTCTAAAAACGGGTATTATCGCCCGAATCATGTGAAAATCAACCAAGAATTTAGAGAAGACTTATGACACATACCCCTCCCCCCATTGTGATAGAGCCCGAACAATCCGCTGAAAGTGCAATTATTTTATTGCACGGACTGGGTGCTGATGGCCACGATTTTGAGGATTTGGCACCCCACTTACCCCTCACGGGCTTGCGCGCGCGCATGATTATGCCCAATGCGCCACGCCGTCCTGTGACTATTAACGGTGGCATGGTGATGCCCGCGTGGTACGACATCAGCGACACCGCGCTACGCAATACTGACACCGCTGGCATTGCGGAATCGACAGCTACGGTGCACGCCTTGATTGAGGAACAAATTGCCGCGGGCATTTCCAGCGACAAAATTATCCTTGCGGGCTTTTCCCAAGGCGGGGCGATTGCCTTGCACGCGGGATTGCGTTGCGAGCATCCTCTAGCGGGCATTATGGCGCTATCGTGCTACGTGTTGTCGCGCGACACGCACGAGGCCGAAATCACCGAAGCCAATTATGACACCAGCATTTGGATGGCGCACGGTCGTTACGATGGAGTTGTCCCTTATGAATTGGGAGAGAGTAGCGCCATCTTTTTGCAAGACCGCGGACATAACGTCACCTTTGTCGGCTACCCAATGGGGCACGAGGTGTCTATGCCCGAAGTCACAGGGATGTCGGAATGGATTGTGCGCGCTTTGCTGTAAAACGGCTGTTGAACGTCAGTTTTTATAAAAAATGTAAATTTTACAAATAATTGCACTCCCCCTTTTTATAAAGGGGAAATGCCTCAGTATTTTTTACAAGACAAAATAAATAGCTATAAAATGGGAGTCGCAGGAGTGAGGCTTGTTCCCTTTATTCTCTGGGGTGATTTTGCTATAATCCCGCAAAGCGTGGTCACGTACTTATTCTATCTCGCTTTTACTCGTTATCTAAATAAATCCTAATCAATAACTTACGAGGCAAATATGCGAATCCTACAAGATGCTCTTACCTTTGACGACGTGCTATTAGTACCGCGGTATTCAGAGGTTCTTCCCAAAGATGTCAACCATTCCACCCAACTCACCGAAAGCATTACGCTCAACATTCCGATTCTCTCCGCCGCTATGGACACGGTTACCGAGGCGCGTTTGGCTATCGCGCTGGCACAACTGGGCGGACTGGGCATTATTCACAAAAACATGCCCCCAAAAACCCAAGCTAAAGAAGTCGCCAAGGTCAAAAAATTTGAATCAGGCATTGTGCAAGACCCTGTCACCGTCACCCCTGACACCACTGTTGAAACCCTTAACCAATTGCAAAATGAGCTGGGCTATTCGGGCTTTCCCGTTATTGAAGACGGCGAACTGATTGGCATGGTCACGCGCCGCGACAAACGCTTTGTCAGTGACATCACTACGCCCACCCGCGACATTATGACGCCCAAAGAGCACTTAATTACCGTGGAGGAAAATGCTTCACCCAATACGGTACAGCACTTGTTGCACAAGCACAAAATTGAAAAAGTCTTGGTGGTTGACGGCAACTTTAAACTCAAAGGCTTAATTACCGTTAAAGACATTCGCAGCGCGCGCGAATACCCCAACGCCTGTAAAGATGCACGCGGCCGCCTACGCGTTGGCGCGGCAATCGGCCCAGGTGAGGACGGCTTTGCACGACTAGACTTATTGGTTGCCGCGGGCGTAGATATCGTCACCGTAGATACCGCGCACGGGCACTCTAAAGGCGTTATTGACATGGTGCGCGCAGTGAAAGCCAAATACCCGAATTTACAAGTGATGGCGGGCAATATCGCCACCGCTGAGGCGGCGCTGGCGTTGGCTGAAGCGGGCGCGGATGCGGTCAAAGTCGGCATTGGCCCCGGTTCAATTTGTACCACGCGCATCGTTGCCGGTGTCGGTGTGCCGCAAATTAGTGCCATCGCCAATGTCTCTGAGGCGCTGGCTGGCAGTCCCGTTAAAGTCGTTGCCGACGGTGGCATTCGCTTCTCAGGCGATTTTTCCAAAGCCATTGTCGCTGGCGCGGATGTGGTCATGGTCGGCGGCATGTTCGCGGGCACGGAGGAATCCCCTGGGGAAATTGAATTATATCAAGGACGCTCGTACAAAGCTTACCGCGGTATGGGCTCTATTGGCGCGATGTCAGCGCGGCATGGCTCTAGCGACCGCTATTTCCAAAGCGAAAAAACCGCGGAAAAATTAGTTCCCGAAGGCATTGAAGGACGCGTACCCTACAAAGGCCACCTCGCCCCTGTTGTCGAGCAATTGGTCGGTGGACTGTCGTCCAGCATGGGTTACTGCGGCTGTGCTAACATCAAAGCCATGCAAACTGAACCACAATTTGTTCGCATCACTGGCGCGGGCGTGACCGAGTCACACGTACACGACGTGCAAATTACCAAAGAAGCCCCCAATTACCGCGTGAGTTAATATGCAGTCTCTGGTCGAACGCATCCTCGAAGAAGGACGCTATTTAGGCAATGAAATTGTCAAAGTGGACAGTTTTCTCAACCATCAGGTGGACAGCGCTTGAATGGTTGAGGTCGGCAGGGCGTTTTACACCCGCCTTGCCGCGGGCAGCGCCCCTATCGACAAAGTGCTCACTGCCGAAGCCAGCGGCATTATGCCCGCGCTGACAACGGCGATGCAAGCCAACTGCCGCATGGTCTACGCCCGTAAAACCCAGTCAAAAACCATGGTAGATGACTTTCACGAAGGACATGCCATCAGCCGTACCCGCGGTAATCACGTCACCTTGCGCGTCAATAAAAACTATTTGCAGGCGGGTGAGCGCGTGTTAATTATTGACGATTTTCTCGCCACAGGCTCAGGCATTGGCGCAATGATAGACATTATCGACCAAGCGGGCGCGGTACTGGTGGGCGTAGGTGCGGTGATTGAAAAGCCCGTCGAGGGCGGTCGCCCGCACATTTGCAAACATTTACGGGCAACCTGCCCCGTTGCTTCGTTGGCTTGTATCAGCTTTGATGGCGATAAGGTGATTGCCGAAGTTGGCAGGCTGGCGCAGGAACAACCTAGCGCCGCTTAAACTGACGTTAAATTCTGCCACTACAGCCTTGACCTATGTATAGGCTTACTTATGTATAGGCTTATTCACGGCGTGTTGACTGTTTTGCCACAGCGCGGCAGACACATCTTCCAACGACATGTGCCGCAGTGTCGCAAACACCTCAGCGATTTGTGGTAAGTGATAGCTATAGTTTGTCTGCCGAGAGCACCACGCAGGCGACATATCAGGCGCATCCGTTTCTAGCACAAAAGCTTCTATCGGCAGTTCAACGACCAAACGCCGTAGCCGTTTGGCACGTTCATACGTCAATGCCCCGCCAAAGCCCAACTTAAATCCTTGTGATAAACAATGTTCTGCCTGCTGATGGCTACCACTAAAGGCGTGAACAATGCCCTGTCGCACGCCTAACTTTCGACAACACTTTAACAGCTTATCTTGCGCCTTGCGACTGTGCATAAAAACGGGCAAATCCCATTCCCGCGCAATGGTCAATTGTGCCTCGAAAAAGGTCATCTGACGGTCAATATCACTGGTTTTGTAAGCATCTAGGCCTATTTCCCCAAGGCCAATAAAGCGCGGATGTTCACGATACGCGGCAACGGCTTGCCTTAATCGCGCGATGGCCTGAGAAAAATCGAGGTGATGAAGGAATAGCGGATGAATACCCAGTGCAAAATACGTCTGTGGATAGCGCGTAGCCAACTTGACAAGCCGCTGAAAATACCGCGGTTCAACCCCCATGACAAACTGTGCTGACACGCCCAAAGACTGCGCCCGCGCCCAATCATCAGCACGTGAATCTTCAAAAACTGGGAAGTCGAAATGGGTATGTGTATCTATCCACATTATCGGCTAGTTAACTCGTCCAATGCCCCTGCTGGGGTAAATAGCGTTGCGTCATATAGCGATAGACCAAATCGGAGACTTCGCGCATGGCTTTGCTACGTGCGGTAATCCACGACCCGTAGTTTTTCGCCCTGCGTTTACGCTCCAAAATACCGATAAACGTATAGGCATTGCCCTCGTAACCCAATTGCACAATGCCTGCATCGCCACACAACATACCCGTTGAACCCGTTTTATCGTAAACGGTGACATCGTATGCCATTTGTTCGGTGGTGATGCGGTCGTGGTTTTTAATAGATAAAATGCGCTTTAATTCCCAAGACATGGGCAAACGGTTATGCCATAAGTCGTAATAAAAACGACTGTAATCCAACGCTGAAGCGCGATTGCGGTAGGTTTTCCCGCCCTTGGGAATGTATTCCACTAGCGACAAGTGCGGGAAGCGATTACCAGTAGCGCGCTGACAAAGGTTAACTACATTGACAGGGCCACCGCACCATTTGAGAATCGTGTTAGTCGCCGTGTTGCTACTCTTGACTAGCATTTTTTCCATCATTTGTTGTTGCGACCAATCGTAAGGATACTTAGCCGATGCCTGCTTATGCAAATAAAAATAGGCTAGCGCAACAAATATTTTAATCATGCTTGCTCCTTGTAACGCCTGATATTCATTGATAGAGACAAGCTTTTTGCCCGCGTGAAAATCATAAACCGACCACGCCGTCTGTTCGCTGGCAGAAATGCGCCCCTCAATACGCTGTTGCTTAACTAAGCGATTTAACTGGCGTTGCAACTCGCTGTTAGGTCGCGACAGCGCCGTCATTGGCATCAAGGCGGTGGAAAAAGCGGTGGCAGTCGCACAGCTCAGAAATTGTCGGCGAGATAAGGGCATCATGGTTTATCCTCTTTATTAGTTTTTCAGAATTACAGCAAACGAATGAACATTTTAACTGAATTTTTACCATAAAGCTAACGCAACCCGCGGATTTCATCTTCCACAAGGTGTGGACAGGAAACGGCGACTTTTGTGATTATTAATACCCGTAACCTTTGAAATATGATACCCTTTCCGCTCCTTAAAGACCTTTTGTAATCCTAAGGGCATCTCTATAAAATAGGCAAACAACTATGAATATTTCCAACCAGAGACTTTCTCAATTCCGCGATGAAATTGACAACATTGACACCGAAATCCTACGATTGTTATCGCGCCGCGCAGAATGCGCCAAAGCAATCGGCAAAATCAAACAAAGTCAAACCAGTGCTGTACCCTTTTACCGTCCCGAGCGCGAAAAAGCCGTACTGGAGCGCTTAATGGCACTCAACACAGGCCCTCTGCCTGACAAAGAAATTCACCGCTTGTTCCGCGAAGTCATGTCGGCGTGTTTAGCGTTGGAAATGCCTATGGATATCGCCTATCTGGGCCCCGAAGGCACGTTCACACAAGCCGCGGTACTCAAGCAATTTGGTCACTCCGTCAATACTATCGCCATGCGCACCATTCCCGATGTGTTTAAATCGGTGCAATCAGAAAACGCCCACTTTGGCATTGTACCCATTGAAAACTCTACCGAAGGCGTTGTCACACACACCCTAGACATGCTGTTGAAATCCGATTTAAAGATTTGTGGAGAAATCCTGCTACGCGTACAACACAACTTACTATCCAACGAAGAAAAACTCGCTGATGTCAAAGTCATTTACGCCCATGAACAGGCACTGGCACAATGCCGACACTGGCTGAATCGCTACTTGCCAGAAGCGGAATACAAGGCAGTATCTAGCAATGGATTGGCCGCGGATTTAGCTGCTAAAGAAGTCCACAGCGCGGCCATTGCTGGACAGATGGCATCAGATTTTTACAATCTCTCTATTTTGGCCGCGGGCATAGAAGATGAGGATAACAACACCACGCGTTTTCTCGTCATCGGCCATCAGGAACTGCACGCAACGGACAACGATAAAACTAGCCTTGTCGTCTCGGCACATAACCATCCAGGTTTGTTGCATAATTTACTCGAACCCATCGCCCGCCACAACATCAATATGACGCGCCTAGAATCGCGTCCCGCGCGTCAAGGCATTTGGGAATATGTGTTTTTTATTGATATTGAAGGACACCGCGACACTGATAACGTTAAGGCGCTACTTGCCGAAATGAAGCATATCGCCACCCTATTCAAAGTATTGGGCTCGTATCCCGTTGGTCGCGTTTTTTAGTGTGGGGCGCAGTTGGACAAAGCTGGGGGACGCTACTCGTATCTGCGTAAATAAGCACAAACCCCCCATCCAATTACCGCGCCTATAGCCACACCACCCGCATTGGCGAATAAATCTAGCCACTCACCCCTGCGGTTAACCAAAGGCTGTAGCAACTCAATTAAGCCACTGTAAGCGATAAAGCCTAAGCCAATTGCCCAGCCATAGCGCGGACGGCGCAATGCCGTTGGCAACATCAAGGTGGCATAAGCAATAAAATGGTGGGTTTTATCTGTGCCCGGTACTTTGGGGAGTTGCTCGGCAGGGAATAAAGATAGGGCGGTGATAAGGGTTAATAGCCCAAGGCTGATAATTACCCAGTGGCGCTGCACGAATAACAGCAACACAACAACGCTTTTGATGATGACGTTGTTGCGAATCGCAGTCGTGGGTATTACACTCATAAGCTTTCTAAAATTTCTTGATACTGTGAGCGCTTCATCATCAGACCCAAGCGGCTACCGCCGTAGTGACGGAAAAAGCTAGCACCGCGCAGAGCGGCAAGCAACAGTGAGCGGATTTGATTTTTTGAGCGCTCTTGTTGGAGGAATTGTTGCGTACCTTTAATCATAATGCGCGGATCAATTTGACTGGCCGTGCGCTTGTACAAGTCGGCAAATTCGTCGAGTTTATCGCTGTCAGTCAGTTCATAGGCTTGGTAAGCGGGTGCACCAAAGCCTTCATCATCCTCTTCCGCGGTATTCGTTGTATATTGCTGGGCTAGATGCTGCAAATCTGTTTGCAAGACATTGCGCATGCGCGCACTGCGTACCAGTTTTAATTCGACGGTTAATACCGTCAACAAATACTGAGCGATATCACGATTGAGCTCGTCATTAAATAGCTTTTTCAACAAACTGATGCCTTCGCGCAAAGGCGCAATATTACCGCCATAGGCAGATAGGGTGTCCTCGGGGCTGTAGTGCACCAACGCCTGTAGGACAGCATTGGCGGATAGGTCGTTGAATTGTCCTTGTGTTGCCACTTTATGGACGGTACTCAGCGCTTGTATTGTTGCGGCTAGCGCTATCACCTGTTGTTCTTCTTGGTTCATGGGTTATATTATAGTCATTTCATTCGTTTGTTCAATCACGCCGCCACCTAAACATTCATCGCCTTGATAGAACACCACGTATTGCCCCAGTGTCAGAGCGCGCTGTGGCGCTGTAAAAGTGACGGATAACAAGCCGTTATCTTCGTAATGAATGTGGCAAGCTTGTTCTGTCTGGCGATAGCGCGTTTTGGCATACAGACTAGCCCCATCTGCGGGGGGCTGACGTAGCCAATTGAGCTGTCCCGCCAGCAAAGTGGTTTTAAACAGCGCGGGATTGTCAGTGCCTTGCACCACAATCAAGGTATTTGTCTCTAAGCATTTTTCTGCCACAAACCACGGGCGCTCGTCATAATTTGCCAAGCCACCGATGCCTAGCCCTTGCCGCTGGCCGATGGTGTAGTACATCAAACCGTGGTGCTCGCCGATAACTTCGCCGTGGACGGTGACAATATTCCCAGGTTGCGCAGGCAGATAGTTGGATAAAAACTCGCGGAAATTGCGTTCGCCGATAAAGCAAATGCCCGTTGAGTCCTTTTTATCATAGGTAATTAAATCGGCCTCTTCGGCAATTTGTCGCACTTGCGGTTTGTCTAGGTCTCCCAGCGGAAAGAGTGCCAATTGTAATTGTTGCTGGCTGATGGCATTGAGGAAATAGGTTTGATCTTTATTGGTGTCATGGGCTTTCATCAGGGCAGCTTGCTCGCCAATATTGAGGCGACGGCAATAGTGTCCTGTTGCCACGTAGTCGCAGTCTAGCTGCTGGGCAAACTGCACCAGCTCTAAAAACTTGATTTCGCGGTTGCACAAGACATCGGGATTGGGCGTGCGCCCCGCGCGGTATTCCGCCAAAAAATGTTTGAAAACGCGCTGTTGATAGGCTTCGGCAAAATTGACGGTGTGCAGCGGGATGCCGACGCTTTCGCACACGTCTTTGGCATCAAAAACATCGTCTTCGGCACTGCAATAGCCAGGAGAGTAGGTCTCTTCCCAGTTTTTCATAAAAACGCCTTGCACGTCGTAACCCGCTTGTTTGAGTAAATGCGCGGTCACTGACGAGTCTACGCCGCCCGACATGCCGACGACAATACGGGCGGACTTAGGCGGAAGAAAATTGCTTTCACTATTTAACATACATTTCCTGCTAGGGTTGTTATTTATTGAAATAATCGTTTATTTTTAGATGGCTATCCACTGATTGTAACGCCAAAGGCCGCGGAGAATGGATAAAATCCACTTCGTAGCCAGCAACGCGGTCAATCGGTGTTTGGCTGCACAGCGACATAATGAGATTATTATACTGATAAGTTGACGCGTAGCCGTGAACTTTTTGCCCTTTATCGGCAAACACCGAGCTTCCCCAGCACTTGATTTGTGCCTCATAGCGCGTCCAATAGTGGTAAAAGCGTTGCATAGGATTGGCTGCCGCGGCAATATCCGCTACTGCGCGGGGGCTAAAGTATTTTTCTGCCACGCGCTGATAGGGGCGCTTGCGTAGCACTTCGACATCAATGCCAATGCTGCCACCGCGCTGTAGCGCCAACAACAGATGCCTGCCGCTGTGAGTGATATTAACATGCCAATGCCGCGGGCGTAGTAATTCGGGCTTGCCTTGTTCGCCGTAGCGCAGGCTGTAATCAGGGTTTTGTTGCAAAAAAGCTAAGGCTTCAGCCAGCACAGCCCGCCCCAGTATAAATAGTTGGCGGCGGTTGTCACTGTGCAATTCAGCGAGGCGTTCGCGCTCGCTGTCAGGCAGTTTTTCCTGTAAATCGGGGCGGTAGTGTTGCTGTTGGCTGTAAAAGAGGTAAGTATTCACCTTATGCTCATTATCTGACATCAAAAACGCATTCACTGTTGTAAGCTAGCATCTTATCATCAGCTGTAAACAGATGAAAAAATTCCGTTTCCGCTTGCACAATCAGTAGTCGGTCAAATGGGTCACGGTGAATAAATGGCAGGTGAGTAAGCGAAAATAGATGAGTTAATTTAATGGGTAAAATTTTAAATTCTTGCTGCAATAACTCATCGGTGATTATTTTGGGATCAAAATTAAAATCTGGCCTACCCAAGCTATACTTGATACTAAGTTCCCAAACACTTGCTACGCTGAAATACAACGTATTCTTTTCATTTAACAAATACGCCTTAGCTTTAGCGGATAGTTTGTCTTGCGCCAATAAATACCACAGTAGCACGTGAGTATCACAAAGAATATTCATGCTCATTCCTCACCAGTAAACAACTCAGCAATTTCATGTTCAAATAATTCATCAAAATTATCGGGAACGCTTATTTTTCCTCTAAGTGTTCCCATTTGTCTTTTTTTGGGGGGAGAAATTAGCGTATGTTTTTGCTGACTGGCCAAATGAGTTAGTAGTGTTTGGGTGGCGTAATCGTTTGCTGACTGTCCCGCGGATAATGCAAGCTGTGCTAATTGTTGCTCGGCGTAATTGGGAAGTTGTAGCGTTAGCATGTTATTTCTCCTGAATTTTTAAGATTGATTGTTTTTGTGATTATAGGATTGGTAATTGAAAAAGCAACAACTTATTTCTCGTAAATAATGATGGCTATGCCTCTGGTAGCGTTAAAACGCCGCCGTCTTCTAACGTGTTGCCCGTGTAGCCCTCAATGGCGCCAAACAGGCTGGCGAGGTTGTGTTGTACCACGGCAATTTGTTTTTCGCGCTTTTTCCACAAGCGTTCCATAGCTTTGCGCTCATCATTGATTTGCTTGTGCATAAGGTCGTAGTTTTCTACCACGCGCTGTACGTGTTGTGCGAACTCATTGCCCGTCAAGTAGTGATACAGCATCTCCATTTTTTCGCCTTTATTTTCATGAGATTGGCGAATGGCGTGGGTGCGAATCAGCATATCGCGCAAAACAAACGACAAACTGTTGACGCTGCGGAAGTCGCAAATCCATACGCCGTCGCGCTCGCCAAATTGTTGAATATCTTGGGGTAGGGCTTGTGACACCAGTACGGCGATATCGGCTTGGCAAGTCACTTGGTCATTTTTGAGTTTTTCTATCCACTGGTTACTAAAGTTTTTTGTGCGTTTGCTTTCGTAAACAATCGCGCCACAGGTTTGCTGGGAAGCATTGCGAACGCGTTGAATGCAGTCGGCACCGCGGATGCCTTTGGCAACGGGCTCAATGTCGTCAAAAGGATAAGCGCTAATCAGCAAACTTTCTAAAGCAATTTCTTGCACTTCGCCTTGTAGCTGCATAGAACCTTGTTCGGCTTTGCGCTTCATGGCTTCGGCCAGTTGTTTGTTGTCTTCAATTTGTTTCAGTAGCTGCAATTTTTCTAACTCAAAGGCTTGACGCTCCTTAGCGCGGGCTTTTTCCTCAATGTGCTGTTGGCGGGTTAATAGCTCCTTGTCGATGTGCAATTGTAATTCCTCTTGTTGCTCCTTTAAGGTATTTTCCCGCGCTAATAAAGCAATTTCTTGTTCCTTAAGGCGTTTGTTTTCTTTTCTGCGCTGTTGGTTTTCTGCTTGCAGCGCCTTGAGTTGCGCTTCATAATCGTCTGTTAGGGCTTGGCGGACGGTCTTTTCGGCTTTGGCGAGGGCGGCTTTTACGGCTTTGTCGGTTTCTGCCTGCACGCGAGCATCGTATTGACTTTGTGCCTGTTGCAGCGCTTGGCGTTCTGCCTCTAGCTGGCGTTGGTTGCTGGCAAACTGTTGCGCTTGTTCGGCCAGTTTGTGCTCGTATTCGGCTTTAAAATGGGCTTCGAGTTGGCTGGCGAGTACCGCTTCGATATCGAAGACGTGCTGGCAGTGCGGACAGGTTATTTGATTGTTATGGGTTTTCATGGGCAATATATCGGCTGAGTGATAGCTAATGAGGCAGTTGTTGCAACTGTCCTCAAACCGCTGGGCAGTATAAAAGAAAATGCTGAAAAAGCTAGGGGTAAAGTGGTGGCTCGCGCTAATAGCGGTGAATTTAGCTATACAGTAAGGTGGGGGGGTGATAAAATTGCCGTCTTAATTTCACTGGCTTATTTATTAATAATTATTAGGAAATCAATAATGAGGAACAATAGACTTTCAACTTTTAGCAAAATGTTATCGCTTGTTTTAGGCACGCTATTGCTCAATAGTGCTTATGCCCACAGCGTGCAAGGTGGTGGCTTTATTAATGGTTTGGCGCACCCTGTTTTTGGCTTTGACCACTTATTGGCGATGGTGTCTGTGGGGATTTTAAGTGTGCAAATTGGCGGTAGAGCTATTTGGACAGTACCTTGTGCCTTTTTGGCCTTCATGCTTGCAGGTGGCCTGTTGGGCATCTACAAAATACCTTTTCCCGCGGTGGAAACGGGCATTGCGACCTCAGTTTTGGCGTTGGGACTTGCCATTGCCCTAGCAAAACGTATGCCGACAATTGTCGCCATGCTGTTTGTCGGTATCTTTGGGGTGTTTCACGGTTATGCACATGGCTTGGAGATGCCCGCGGTGGCTGAGCCCGCCCTGTACGCAACGGGATTTATCTTGTCCACGGCGAGTTTACACATTACTGGGGTTGTCATTGGTTTTATCTCTCAGAAAATTCCACATGGCGAGCTCGTTTTGCGCCTGTTGGGCGGGGTGATTGCCATCATTGGCATTTATATGTTGGTGAACTTGCTAATGCCCCAGAGCTAACAGTAACATTGTTATAATGCTAACATCTACCCTGTTACTTTCAACGCATTCCAAATAGTAATCGAATAAAACAATGAGTACTTCAATACATACTGACAAACACCTGTTTCCAACGGCAAGTGGTGCCTATTATGCCGCTTGCCAACCCGATAGAACGCCCGTGGCGTTGTGGTTTACCGAGATGCTACGCAATCCGCATACCAGCAAAATGTCCTTAACGAAAATAAAAGCTACCATGCACATTCAAAGCCAAGCGGAATGCGCTAGTTTATTAGAGGACATTATTGCCGTGGGGTGGCTAGAAGAACACGACCACAAACTTTATGCACCCGAGGGAAAAATTTCGGAGATTGCTCCCAATTTATTAGCCGCGCTATCCTCTACGGGTAGAGGACTCTTGGTTGACGACCAAGGGTTTTGTTTGGTGTCAGTGGGATTTGATGCCGATGACATTGACGAACTTGCCGCCATGAGTGTGCGTTTTGGCGCATTGATACATCAGTATCGCGCAACCTTAAAAAGACAGACGACAGTATCTACTGAATCGTGGGGCTTGATTGATGTCGCGGGACACAATCAGATTGGCGTGTGGCCAATTTTTCTTAACAAACGTCGCTTTAGCTTAGTCCTACAGGGTATTCCTCAATTGAATGACCCTAGTTTTACTCAATTAATTTGGGCGCTTTACAGCCGTTATTGGGAAGCCTAGTTGATGAAGCAATGCATCAGTTTTTAATCGTGAAATGGTAAATAAAATGAAAGTCGATGACATTCAAAAAATTTTGAGCGAACTTGACAGTGCTTCTCTAGATATTGAGGCTTCGGCAGTTGTTTCTCTGGATGGCTTGGTGATTGCTACTACGCTAGATAATGCCATTGATGAAGACCTCGTTGGGGCAATGAGTGCCGCGGTACTTTCCATCGGCGAAAGAACGGCACAGGAATTAGTGCGTGGAGATTTGCAGCAAGTGCTGATTAAGGGCTCGACAGGTCACGTTCTTGTGACGCCCGCGGGTTCTGAGGCGGTGATTACCGTCATGGCAAGTGCTAGCACGAAGTTAGGGGCGCTTTTTTTAGAGGTTGGGCAGACAGCCAAAGAAATTGCTAAACTGCTAAATTAATCAGTGAATAACGACAAATCAGGTTGTGGGAGTCGCTGTCGCATTCAGGCGTGTGTTTCCCTATAACAACTGCGAAGTGAGGAAGAAAAATATGTTTACGTTAGTCACATCGGCGGATGTTACCCCCGCGGAATTTTCGGATTGGTATATGTTGAACACTTGGTTGCAAAAGAAAACCAAACAAACCATTCACTTGCACATCCCGATTAGCTTTGCAGAATTACAGCAAAAAATTGAAGAGGAAAGTGCGGATATTATTTTTGTCAATCCTTATGATACCGCTATGTTGGTGCGCGATAATCACTACATTCCCATTGTTCGCCCAGACAAGCTAATGGATGAAGTCGTGGTTGTGACATCAAAAGACAGTGATATGGACGATTTTACGCAGTTGCAAACGGGCTGTCGCATCGCTTTGACTGATGATAAAAATGTCAGAATGCTTGGTCTGATGTTGATTGAACCTGCCGATTTATCCGCGGACAACCTTCACTTTGTGTCAGCGATAAGCCCTGTGGCAGTGGCTCAAAAAGTCATTAAAGGCAAAGCGGATCTTGGTTTTATTTTGACAAAAGCGTATGACCGTTTTTCCGATTTGCTAAAGAGAGATCTTAAGACGCTAATTTTCAGTAAAATTAATCTTTTTAATCATACGATTATAGCAAAAGAACAGGTTTTAGAGGTCTTGCCCCAATTACCCTTTTTACTTGCGAAAATGCACACCGACCCGCGAGGACAAGCAATTCTGAATCATCTTCATATTGGTCGATGGCATCTCGTCGAACTGGAGCAAGTTGAATCTATGATGGATGTAATAGAAACTTTAAGGTGATTTACCGCGGGTTTTGTTGACTGTCAGTTGCTTCTTTTCTCCTCTGAGAAAAGCCCTACTGCGGACGAATAATTTTGTAGATGTGTGAAAGGTCGTAATTTCTCATGCGACCTGGTGCGAGACGGTTTTCTCCGCCGTAACTGAGAATTTCCGCTTGGCGTTGGTTGCGGTTAATCCAACGTATAAAGATGCCACAGTGCGGTTGTTCGTGATAACTGTGGTTGACGAAATACACCCAATCCCCTGACTTCAATTGACTGGCAACAGCATAAGGCCCGCGGGAGCGGTCGCCGCGAAAGAGCACTCGACGCTTGGACTGTGGGTAACCCGCTTGCCGATAAATCGCATCAATGTAACCCGCGCTACTGCCTTTGATAATCGTGCGATTGGCCAGCATCTGTCTCCCGACCTTTAACACGGACGCGCTAGCTGAACTTTTTGGCGGCGTTTTTTGGGTTTTAGTTTTTTTGTTTTTTTGGGTTTTGGCTTTTTTGGCTTTGGTTTTTTGGGTTTTGGCTTTGCTTTGCCGATTCACAATAGCGCGGATAATTTGATAAACATGTGACAATTTATAAGCGCGATAGCGCCCCGGTGCCCGACGATTTTCGCCACCGTAGCTGAGAATTTCTCCTTGCTTGCGGGCTTTATTCAACCAACGGACAAAAACGCCACAATGCGCGCTACGGTTGTAGCTGTGATTGATATAACACACCCAATCGCCCACCTGAATTTGTCCAGTAGAGGCATAGGGGCCACGATTTTTTTGTCCCTGTAAGATAGGTTGTCGCCGAGAATACGGAAATCCCGCACGTTGAAAGAGCTTGTCGAGATAATTGACGGAAGTACCGCGGATGACTTCCCGACTGCTCACCATTTGTCTTCCCGTGCGAAGAATGCGCTTTCCTGCTGGGCTAGCACATTTTTCGGCATTCAGCTGTAGCGCATAACTATTACTAGGCTTACTTGATGGACGCTTCGGGGAGCTAGCTTTGGACTTTGCTGGGCTGTGGGCGACAGCATTGCCACTCGGGCGAATAATGTTGTAAACATGTGTTAAACGATAGTTAGCATAGCGCCCCGGTGCTTTGCGACTTTGCCCCACATAGCTAATAACCTCGGCAATGCGTTTTGTTTTATCCACCCAGCGAACAAAAATACCACTGTGACCAACGCCGTTATAGCTATGGTTAATAAAGTACAGCCAGTCTCCCGGTCGAATTTTACTGGTGGGGGCATAAGGGCCACTCTTGTTGCCTTTGTGAATTGTCTGACGCTGCTTTTGGGGAAAGCCTGCGCGGTTGTAAACCGTGTTAATAAAATCCCAGCAGGAGCCGACAACAACTGCTTGTGTCTTAATCATATCCTTACCAGTGGCCAAAATACGCTGCCCGTTATCCGTTGCATACACCACGCCCCATTGAAAGCACAACAGTAGGGTAATTAAAGTCATTTTTTTCATAATAGTAACCTGTATAAAGTTGTGAACAATACGTTAAGCATTTTTTAAGAAAGCAGACGTATGAGGAGCGCGATAATGTGAGTCGGAAAAATAGCTTTTCGCACACGCTAGTTGCGCATAAGTTGTATTGATTCTTCAACGGAATGTTGGATTCTATCGCACCTTTATTTATTTTTAAAACAAAAAAACAAAAAAATGAAAAAATATTTTTACATTAATAAACAGTGGATTTGTCAATGAAGACTTGCTAAATATAGCGAGGTTTTGTACACTTTTCACTCGTTGATAAAACACATTAGTATTCTTCGTTCCCCGCCCCCAGTTAGCGTCAATTAACCAAGAGAATGATATGGCAATCAAACTAATTATTTTAGACCGCGACGGTGTTATCAATAAGGAGCTTAGCTATGTAGGCACACCCGAACAATTTGAATTTATTGAAGGTGTTGTTGAAAGTGTCGCTCACTTCAAAAAGGCGGGATATTGGGTTGCCGTCGCCACCAACCAATCGCACATTGCGCGCGGACGCATGACGCACGACGACTTGGCGCAAATTCACGATAAAATGCTTACCGAAATACGCCGATGTGGTGGCGACATTGACCGCATTGTCTATTGCCCCAGCTATGATAACAATGACCCGCGACGCAAGCCCAATCCGGGCATGTTATTAGAACTGTTAGATTATTTTAACGTCTCTGGTAACGAAGCGGTATTTATAGGCGATTATGCCCGCGATATGCAAGCGGGTGAGCGCGCGGGTTGTCACCTTATCATGGTTGAAAGTTGTAGTGGTCAGGAATATGCCAAACTGCCACCTGCACTCAAAGCCAAAACCACGTATATCCCCCGTCTGTCCGATGCCCCTGCGGTCATTGAAACGTGGAAGCAAGGTGACTCCACCTCATCCTCATTTGTTAAAGAAAATAATGAATAAGAATAATAAAAACAAAACCTATCAACAACGTGTCGCAATCCCCAACCCTCTGGGATTTCACGCCCGTCCTGCAGCTCGGCTGTCTAAGCTAGCCAAGAAATTAGAATCCTCCGTTTTTATGGAAAATGCCGCGGGCAAATGTGCCGATGCCCGCAAAATGCTTAAGCTACTAGAACTGTCCTTAAGACAAGGTGATATTGTTACCGTGAGTAGTGACAGTCAATCGGCGTTGACCACTATTGTTGAGGCAATAGAAAGCGGTTTGGGAGACAATCTCTCAGCCACCGCCGATAGCCAAGGCGCGGAGGAGGATACGGTCAACCTGTTGTGGAAACCCATAGGAGACATTAAATATTATCAAGGGGTCGCAGCTTCTAATGGCCTAGTGTTTGGCAAGATTAAACACTACCACCAACAGCATTTCACTTTACCCGATACGGTCGCCACGCCCGCAGAAGAGACCGCGCTGTTTCGTCAAGCGCTGGAAGCAGCGCAAGCGGTTATTGATACCATGATGCAAATAGCGAGCGAGCAAGCTTCTACTGAGCAAACGGAAATTTTTGACGCGCATCTGGCTTTGCTGGACGATAAAGACATGATTGCCGACACCATTACCGCGATTACGCAAGGCGACAATGCCGCGCAAGCTTATAAAAAAGTCAGCGATGCACGCATTGCTGAGTTGTCCGCGCTAGACAATGCCAACATTGCCGCGCGTGCCGCAGACATTCGCGATGTGCGCAACCACGTCATGAACGCGCTGTTAGGTATTGATGTGCAACCGCTTGAATTTGACGAACCCGTTGTTATTTGCGCGGAAGATTTAACGCCTAGCGATACCGTTAGACTCAAACCTGAAAAAGCGTTGGCTTTTATTACCGCCTTGGGTAACCCCACCAGTCACAGTGCCATTATCGCTCGCGATGTGGGTATGCCTGCTGTGGTCGCTTTAGGCGGGCAGATTGGCGACATTCCCGACGATACTGTGGTGATTGTCGATGGTGATGCGGGGCGGGTGTACGTCAATCCCGATGCAGAACAACTCGCCTCCGCGCGACAAGCGCAAGTGGCATTACAGACAGTCATAGCGAAAGACCAAGCACGTTGCATGGAAATGGGACAAACGGCCGATGGCACGCGCATTACTATTGCCGCCAATGTCAACAGCGCGGAAAATGTGCCTGATGCTTTGGCGGCAGGCGCTGAAGGGGTGGGCTTGATGCGTACGGACTTTCTGTACTTAGAGCGCGACTGCATCCCCGATGAGAACGAGCAAGAAAAAGCCTACCGCGATATGGCGCAAGCGATGCAGGGCAACCCATTGATTATTCGCACGCTAGATATTGGCGGTAACAAAACAGCTTCCTACCTGAAGCCAGCGCCCGAAGACAATACGTTTTTGGGCATTCGCGGCATTCGTTTGTGTTTTGAGCGCCCCGATTTATTTATACCACAGTTGCGCGCCATTTGTCGGGTGGCAAAAGATTTTGACAATGTTCACGTCATGTTTCCGATGATTGGCAAATCTTCGGACTGGCGACGCGCCAAGGCGTTGCTGGAGGAAGTGCGCCAAGCCATAGGGGCGCCCGCTTTCCCAATAGGCATTATGATAGAAGTTCCCTCTGCCGCGCTATTAGCACAATCATTAGCAAAGCAGGTTGATTTTTTCAGCATCGGCACGAACGATTTGACCCAATACACCTTGGCAATGGATAGAATGCACCCTGTACTGGCCAACCAAGCGGATGCCGTCCATCCCGCGGTATTGCGCCTCATTGAAATGACAGTACAGGCCGCGAAAAAATGTGGCAAATGGGTGGGGGTTTGTGGCAACGCGGCAGGTGATCGCGATGCGGCTAAATTACTGGTGGGCTTAGGGGTGCGCCAGCTGTCTGTACCAACACCGCAAGTCGCTAGCATTAAGGCCGTTTTGCGATGTCACACATTAGAAGAATTACAAGAATTGGCGCGATGCGCTTTGGCGCAGGAAGGCGCCAAAGAAGTCCGACACTTATTAATCAATCACGCACTGCAATAGCGCGGTGCCCGCGGTAGAGGCATCATCTCATTGTTCACTACTGTGTGTACTTGTGTATTTCACGAGCAACGCAAAACAATTTCTACGCGCAGTCCAGGGCAGTTGTCATACAATTGGATGCTGGCGTGGTGAATGTTGAGGATGGATTTCACTAAACTCATTCCCAGTCCCGTACCGGGTAGTTGGCGCGCGCTATCTAGGCGAGTAAAGCGCTCAAAGACAGTCTGACGCGCGCTTTTGGGAATGCCGTGACCGTTATCGCTGATAGTCATAACAGCTTGGCTGGCGGTTTGGCGCAGACACAACTGAATGTGACCGCCCTCAGGCGTGTACTTGATGGCGTTGTCCAGTAGATTACTGATGGCTTGTGCCAGTAGATTGGCATTGGCGAATACGTGGACATTTCGGGCAATGTCACTATCAAAACGGTGTTGTTTTTCTTCGGCAACCACCTCGTATAGCTCGGCGAGACTCTCGAATAGCGCGCTTAATGATGTGTCTTGCAATTGGTAGTTGCGCGCACTAGAGTCTAAATTCCCCATTAACAACAAAGCATTAAAAGTTTTTAGCAAATTATCCACATCATCAATGGAATGCGATAGCGCGCTTTCGTATTCTTCATGGGTGCGACTATTGAGCAATGCGACTTCCATGCGGCTACGCATGCGACTAAGCGGACTTTTTAAATCGTGGGCGATGTTATTGTTGACTTGGCGTAGCCCCTGCATGAGTTGGTTAATTTTATCCAGCATGAGGTTTAAAGTTGCCGATAAATCGCTAAATTCATCTTGAATGGCGGGATTAATGGGAATGCGCTTGTCTAACTTGCCATCAACGATAGCCATCGCCGTGCGATTAATGTAGCGCAGTCGTCGCAGGGTTCTAGCGTGAATCAAAAAAGTATAGCTTAACAGAATGCATAAAATGGCCAGCGACAGGTACAAACCCGTTGTAATAAAGAGATGGGTTAATTTTTTCTTGGGTGCAGGTATGGCAATTAGCGTTAAAGGCGAGGCGTTGGGTAGCATTTTCGCAATGACACCGCTGTTTGAATTCGTTTGCCAGCCCAATGCTTGCAGCGTAGCGCGGGAAAGCAGAATGGGTTGAGGGGATTGTAAACGCTGAAGCAAACTGTCGGGTAGTGGCGTGACAGGTTGAAAAGTAAGCACTTCATTAGTAGGGTAAGAGGAAACTGTTCTCGGATGTTGTTGTAACCATTGCGTGCTAAGCACTAATTGTTTTTCCAACAGCTGTTGTTGCATTTGATAAATCTGCACATTGGCGCTTAGCAATGCCAGCATAACGCAAATTACCATCAGCCCCCCCGTGATAAGCGCGAGTTTGATAGGCAGAGCGTGAGGCTTTTTTCTTTGATAAGGTAACATTTAAAATATATAAAAAAAACCCGCCAAGTAGCGGGTTTTTTGTGTGAGTCATCAAAAATAATGCGTTACAATTATTTTTTCTGAGCAACACCTTGAACGTGAACTTCAACACGGCGGTTCTGCTGACGACCAGCAGGGGTAGCGTTGGTGGCGATTGGGTTCAGCTCACCTTCACCATGTGCGTTAATCATACTCGCAGAAATGCCCTGTTGGATAAGGAAGTTGCGAACAGAAGCAGCACGACGTTCTGACAAGCCTTGGTTGTAGGGAACGCTACCACGACTATCCGTGTGACCGATGACATTGACAGCTGTGACACGCTTGATTTGACCAAGCTGAGTGCCTTCTTTAATTCTGTTAGCCAACTGAGTCAACTGTGTGCGACCCGCGGGAAGGATAATGGCCTTGGCAGTGTCAAACAAAGCCTTGGCATCCATATTGAACGTAAATTCGTGAATTTTGTCTGGCTGGACTGGCTGAGACTTGCCACACGCGGCATTGGCATCATTGTATTGTGCTTCAATACACTGACCGAAATCGCCTTTAACAACACTGCCTGAGTCATCAACTAAGGCGTTGGGTGTTTGGTGTGCGGAAGCCAAAGACGCGGTAGCGACTGTTGCTGCTAAGATTAATTTTAAATTTTTCATAATTTTTTTCTCCAAATAGATAACTTGCGATGCTATCTCAATGTAACTGTTTCAGGTGACGTTGAAATACTAAAACTCGCCACTATAATAATGCCAATTAAACAAAAAAGCAAAGCAATTTTGTCATAAAAACAACAAAAGGACATTTTTTATCTTTTTTTATCCTAAATGGACGCGAATTATTGCTGGAATAATGGATAAAAATGTTGGACGAAAGCGTTGTGAGCAATCACCCTGAATGTTGCGTTATACACTCTTAATCATTTGCAACATATTGTTTATTAGGAGATTTTTGACAAACCAGCAAAATAGCAAGACAAGTTTTAGAGAAAGTCTTATAATTGCCCAGCACAGTAATTTATAGTAACCGCACAAAACGCGTTGACGGAGAAAACACACATGCTTATTCAAGAAGTCATCAAACAAAAAAGAGACAATCAGACACTTTCAGCTGATGCTATCAACGAATACGTCCGAGGCGTTACCAGCGACAGCGTCAGCGAAGGTCAAGTCGCCGCCATGTGTATGGCAATCTATTTTAACAAGCTCACCATCGAAGAACGCACGCAGCTAACAACCGCCATGCGCGATTCGGGGCGCGTGTTGAGTTGGGCGGATAGGCAGCTCAATGGTCCCGTTGTTGACAAGCACTCGACGGGCGGTGTTGGTGATGTGGTATCGTTGATGCTAGCGCCCATGGTGGCGGCTTGTGGCGCTTATGTGCCTATGATTTCAGGGCGCGGCCTAGGGCATACGGGCGGTACGCTAGACAAAATGTCGGCGATTCCTGGGTTTGACACCTTTCCCGCGCCAGAAAGGTTACGCGATATTGTCAAATCAGCGGGTGCAGTGATTATTGGACAGACCGAAGACCTCGCCCCCGCGGACAAACGCATTTACGCCGTTCGTGACATTACCGCTACCGTGGAGTCTATTGACTTAATTACTGCCTCTATTCTGTCCAAAAAACTGGCAGAGGGTTTGGATAGTCTGGTCATGGATGTCAAAGTCGGCAATGGCGCATTTATGTCCACTTACGAGGATTCGGTTGCCTTGGCGCAGTCTATCGTCGATGTCGCCAATCATGCAGGTTGCCAGACAACGGCTTTACTTACCGATATGAACCAAGTGCTAGCGCGCAGCGCGGGTAATGCCGTAGAAGTGCGCGAAGCCGTACGCTATTTGCGTGGCGATATCGTCAGTCCGCGTTTGCACGCTGTCAACATGGCTTTGTGCGAGCAATTACTCATTAATGGCAAATTGGCTAGCGATAAAGCTGACGCCAACCGCCAACTACAAACGGCTTTGGATAGTGGTCGTGCCGCGGAATACTTCGCCAAGATGGTCAGTGCTCAGGGCGGCCCTGCGGATTTTGTCGACAATTATGAGAATTACTTGGCCAAAGCAGCTGTTAGCAAACCGCTGTTTGCCACTACTTCGGGCACACTGACGGCAATGGATACCCGCAGTGTCGGCATCGCCGTTATTGGTTTGGGCGGTGGTCGCCGCATCGCCACTGACAACATTGATGTTAGTGTGGGCTTTGATGATATTCAACCACTGGGTACGCGCATTGATAAGGATACGCCATTAACAATGATTCACGCCAACAGCGAAGCCGATTGGCAGGTTGCTGCTGATGCTTTCTTGCAAGCGGTGACTATTGATGAGGGCGATTATCAGCCAACCCCAGAAGTTTATGAAATAATAGAATAGTGGTTAGGCTACACATTGGTGAGGTTCAACGATGAAAATTATAATTGGTGGTGCGGGTGATGTCGGTCGCCATTTGGCGAAGTTATTATCCGAAGAAAGCCATGAAATCACTTTAATTGACCCCAACGCCGATACCTTGGTACAAATCGAAGGGACGTTGGACATCTTGACTTTTCAGGGCAGCATCACTTCGCCTAGCTTATTGGAAAAAGCCATTCCCGAAGATGCCGATATCTTTATCGCCGTCACCGATAAGCAAGACACCAATATTGTCGCCTGCATTTTGGCAAAAAAAATGGGGGCTAAAAAAGTCATTACCCGCGTCAGCGATGCCGAGTACCTCGAGCGTCGCTACGCCATGAAACTGCACCGAATCGGCGTGGATGTTATTATTTCCCCCGAAGAACAAGCCGCCAACGAAATTATTAACCTCGTTGAAGCCTCCATTCTGGCCGAGACACACTCATTCGGCAATCGCCTACTCAACCTGTTTGGCATCACCTTATCTGAACAATCGCCCATTATTGGCAAAACCCTACTTGAGGTAATGGATGCTTATGGGAGCGATAATCAATTGATTCCTGTTTGTTTGGTTCGCCATGAACAACTAGAGGAACAGTCAACACTGACTTCCTTTGTCCCAAAATTGGATGAAGTGTTTCAGCAAAACGACATTGTCTATTTTATTGCCTTGGAATCTGCGCGCAGTAGCATCTATCAAATGTCGGGGAAAATTGATGCCTATTTGTCCAATATCATCATCCTTGGGGGTGGCAAAATTGGACACAAAGCCGCCACGCTGTTGCAAAATGCCAAACACCACGTCAAGCTGATTGAACGCAACCGTCAAAAAGCCGAAGCTATCGCTGGTTCACAAAACAGTAAAATGTTGGTATTGGCTGGAGATGGTCGCGACAATGCCTTTTTGGAAGAGGCGGGCATTGGCGAGGCCGATGCCTTTGTGGCCATGACAGGGCGTTCGGAAACCAATATGGTGGCGTGTTTAATGGCAAAAGCGCGGGGTGTGAAGAAAAATATCGCCTTGGTCGATAACTTGGAGTATGCCCACCTCAGTAAAGCCGTGGGTATTGATAGTTTTATCAATAAGAAATTATTAACCGCTAACGCCATCCTAAAATATGTGCGCCGCGGCAAAGTCGTCGATGTGATTAGTTTATACGATGAAAACGCCAATATTATGGAATTTCGCATCAACGAGAACAGTCAAGTGCTAGGGCAAGCTATCGCCGATATCGACTTGCCAGAGCAGGCCATTATCGGCGGTATTATTCGAAAAAATCAAGCCTTTATCGCTACGCCTGAGCGCGTTATTGAGCGCTTTGACCGCGTGGTTGTCTTTGCCCACAGCGCCTGCATCAGTCACATCGAAAGCATGTTCTGACACGTATGAGCTTCTTAAAAAAAACCAATTATCCCCTCGTTCTTCGCATTATTGGGGCAATTTTATTGCTCAATGCGGTGTTGATGTTTGTGTGCGTACCCATTAGTTTGTACTACCATGAAAAAAGCTATCTAGGGGTTTTGCTCGCCAGTGTTACCACCGCGATAGCAGGCGCGTTAATACTGATAAAAACGCACAATAGTCCGCGCGATTTCGGGCGGCGCGAAGGCTATTTGACGGTGTCGGGAGTGTGGTTTTTGCTCACATTATTTGGAGCGTTGCCGTATTTATTCAGCCTGCCGCTGCTGTCTGATGCGGTGATGACGACCAATAAACTGAGCTTGACCAATATGATTTTTGAAACCGTATCGGGATACACCACCACGGGTGCTTCCATTTTGGTCGATATTGAAATCATGCCCAAGGGCTTGCTGTTTTGGCGCAGTATGACGCACTGGATTGGGGGTATGGGAATTATCGTCTTGGCGATTGCCATTCTGCCGTTGCTCAATATTGGCGGTATGCAACTATTTTTTGCCGAAGCACCTGGGATAAGCACAGACAAACTGCACCCCAGAATTACCGACACCGCCAAGCGTCTGTGGCTGATTTATTTAGGACTGACGCTGGCTGAATGCTTACTGTTAAAAGTCGCGGGCATGAATTGGTTTGATGCCATCAACCACGCCATGAGCACGCTATCGACGGGTGGCTTTTCGACCAAAAATGCCAGCATCGCCTATTGGCAAGGTAATCCCATGGTGCAATACATTATCATTCTCTTTATGGTGTTGGCGGGCACAAATTTTGTTTTAAACTTTTACTTGCTCAAAGGGCAGTTTAAAAAAGCTTTCTCGAACCAAGAATTTACCACGTATTTAACCCTGATTGCCGTGGTGACGCTGTTGTTTGCTGTCGCCATAGACACCAACGCCGAAGCCATCAAACAACTGCCCCATACCTTGTCGCGCTTAGAGTTCTCGCTGCGAGAATCGCTGTTTTCCGTGGTGTCGGTGATTACCACGACGGGCTTTGTCACCGTAGATTACACGCGCTATACTTCGTTTATTGCCATGGTGTTTTTCTTTTTGATGTTCGTTGGCGGCTGTGCGGGCTCGACATCGGGGGGAGTGAAAATTGTGCGGCATTTGATTTTCTTTAAGTACGCCAGCAATGAATTTCAACGCCAGCTCCACCCCAATGCTGTTTTGGCGGTGCAATACAACCGCAAAAGCGTCAGCAATAATATTGTCTACAACGTCTTGGCATTTTTTATG
>PDWI01002564.1_pt1 | contig 27063 bp, 16 predicted proteins | sample 1430891 | NCBI WGS metagenome assembly PDWI01 (sample SAMN01162508, study PRJNA174530) | Oral metagenome, whole genome shotgun sequencing project. | biome: Marine environment; feature: Marine mammal; material: Swab sample of the gingival sulcus; isolation source: swab sample of gingival sulcus... | reverse complement strand
AGACTTGAAAGAGGGTATTACAGTTGCTGAGATAAATAAATGCTCTGAACCCTTTTATAAGAAAATGGCGATAGCTATGTTTGAACAGACTTATGATCGTGAGTTCCGCATCGCAGAGTTTAAAGCTTACCCATATCCTGATATTCAAGCAAATATTAATAGGACTAATGCTTACTCTTTTAAAGATAATCCTACCGGTATTAAGGTTGAAGCTGGCGATGATTTCATTGTTTTTGTTGGAGACTCTAAGGGTTTTGGCTTGAGTTTACAGGTTCAAGGTCTTTATCCTAACTCAGAGAAGAATGGCTTCCTTGAAGGTTTTGGTCCAGGTGGAGACTCTTATCCTCTGTCTAAAGGCTATAATAAAATCAAGATTACTAAACCTGGGCTTGTTTACGTGAATTATTACGTCAATGATCTTTCTAGATTAGATCAAGCTCCTAAGGTGAAGATTCATTTTGCTACAGGTAAGGTTAATGGATATTTCGATACACAGAATCCTTCTCATGTTGGTCGATGGAGAGAACTTCTTGATGCCGCAGTTGATGATTGCTTTGATCTTGTTGGAGAGTACGCTCAGTTAACAATGCCTGTACATAAGTTTAAGGAACTTACTCCTGATGGAAAGGCTCTTGTTGACCAGTATGACTTGATCGTTAAGAGTGAAATGGAATTGCTGGGACTTTATAAGTATAATAAAGTTTTCAAGAATCGAATGTGCCTTAACGTTATGTATAGTGGATATATGCATGCGACTTGGGGACACACAGATTATAATTATACGACTTTAGGGTCTATCTTGAAATTAAGTGCTTTGAAGGGTGGAGCTGTATGGGGACCTGCCCATGAAATTGGACACATGAATCAAACAAGACCTGGTGTGAGATGGATCGGTATGACGGAGGTTACAAATAATATTATGTCTGAATATATTCAGACTTCTATTACTCGTGCAAGAAGCCGTCTGCAATGTGAACCAATTAATTGGGGAAATAACCGTTATACAAAAGCTTGGAATGGTGTAATTGTACATCAGTTGCCACTTTCGATGCTTAGTCTAGATCCAAATCGTGAGGCTGATAAAATTCCTGCTCAGTTCAAAGAGGGTGGAAAACCAGCATCTTACCTCTTCAAAGATGTCTTCTGTCAGCTTGTTCCATTTTGGCAGTTAGAATTATATTTTGGTAACGTGAAGAAAATGTCGCCACGCTTCCAAAATGATAAGGGTGGTTTCTATCCAAAGGTTTATGAATGGGCAAGAACTCATGACTTTATGGGACAACTTCCGGGAGGAGACCAAGAAGGTGTTTATCAGACAGATTTTGCCTATATTGCCTCTAAAGCTGCAGGTTATGACCTGACAGACTTCTTTGTTAAGTGGGGATTTCTTCGTGAGATGCCTCAGACTGAAATAGATGACTATAGAAGAGCGTCTATTCATATTACAACAGAACGTGTTAATGAGGTTAAGAATCGTATTAAGTCACTCAAGCTTCCAAAAATTAATGCTCCAATCGAGTACATTACAGACCGTTCTTGGAGCTACTTTAAGTACAACAAGATGGTTTCTAAGGGAAGCAATGCTGTAGTTAGTGGATCGGACCTTGTAATCTCTGGCTGGAACAATGTTGTTGCTTATGAGATTTGGGATAAACCTTATGCTGCATCAGGATCAAAGCTTGTGTACGTTGGTGACGGTTGTGTTTATAATGGAGATTATTCCTTGAAAACAAGTCAAGCAAAGCTTGCTGTCTGTGGCTATAGAAATGGCTACCATGTCTATGCGGTACAGGTGGATAATAAGCGTATTGAGGTGCCAGTGAACTAGTTCCTTGAGCACGTTAAAATAGAGCTTGGTAAAGCTCTTAGAGTATTAAGCCTAACTCTTCAAAAAGACTTAGGCTTAATCTTTATAAATCCTTGGGAAGAGATTATTATTTCTTTGGGAGCATTTAGAAAAGTCTTCCCTACGATTTGAAAAAATATTCGGAAAGAAAGTTTTTACTCTTGGGCTTAGTTCTGTTTTGTTCTACAGATGACCCTGTTGGTTTGTACTGAAATTGCTGGATGTCAGGGCTTAAGCCTCCTAAAAGCAAGCGTGTCCCCCTTTCCCAAGGGAGACACGCTTATTCGATTTATCACTTAAACGGTTTACTATTTATGGATTAAGCACTATCTGAAATACAAAGTACTCATCTATATTTGCAAAGGTATTGCTTTATTTCTCTGCAGACAATACCTATATATATGTAAATTTTTCGCTAAATATTCCTTTTAGATACCTAGAATAATGTATGTTTTATTTAGGTTTGAAGTTTTAAGCTTAAATTTTGTGTGCTTATTTCTCTATAGATGAAGCCTTGTTTAATAAAATATTTTACTTTATGATTGCTTAAATATTTGAAATAAAGTGTATTGTTATATATTAAAAAATCTTATCTTTGTAGAAGAGATTTGTTTAACTATAGTTGGAAAAGATATGAAGTATTACATTAAATTGAGCTTGATAGCCCTAGTTTTTCTAGGCTTCTTTGTTTCGTGTCAAAAAAATAGACCTCAAGTTGAAAAGCCTTCTTGTTCCTGCGATGAAACAACTTCCTTGTTTAAGAAACAACAATGTCTAAACCATTATGACCCTGACCTTATAATTGATGGACCTCTTAATTCATTTTTTATTCCTGTTCCAATTATTTGTAAGGGTCTTTTAAGTTATCCTGTTTATCTTCAAGAACGTGAAGAAAAAGATGAGCAAGGTGCTAGCCATAAAGTCCTAAGTTTTCGACCAGTCAAAGGCGAAGTTAAGGCGAAGGAATACGTTCACTTCCTATACTCCAAGGGAGAAGCTAGATCAGGAGAAGAGTCTATCCCTCTCACAGATGGAGAACTTGATCTCGAATTTTTCTTTGAGCCTGAAAATCCCATTGTTAAAGATATTATCTCTGAAGAGGACTTAGACAAGCTTACGACCATGCTTCATAAAGACTTTGAGGATTATCATTTAGAGGCGTTTCGTACTGTCTCCTTTGATTGGCCCATTGGTCTGACAAAAGTGAAGAGTTTTAAGATTGTGGCTGATAAGACTCTTTTTGGTGTTGAAGCGGGAGAGGATCTCTCGCCGTTCTTCTACATAAAGTATCTCTATCCTAATCAAGTGATTTCTTATGGCAAAACTTGGACGATCGGTTTGAAATATAAGGCTGGGTATAGGGAGCTTGCTATTGCCGATTGGCTCAAATTAAAGCCAACAATGTCTGCGTCTATGGCATTAGCCCTAAAAGAAGTGCCAAAAGAAGCTCCACTTAGTGTAACCTTTACAACAAGTTTAAGGACGACTAAGGGAAATGAAATAAAAAGTTCTGCTCAAGTGAAATTAATTAAGTAACGAGACAGATATATAAAAGTGAAAAGTTAAAGTTTTTGTATAATAATTAAAAACAAATTGAAATGAAAAAGATTTATTTACTCATGATGATGCTCTTTAGCTCTGTGGCTCTTTTTGCTGCAGGTGTAGCATCACCAGAAGAAGATGGTACTCAGCCTGCACAGGCTGTTCCCCCAACATTTACAGCTGAAGGTGCTGACGATGCTTCTGCTTCGTGGTACTATGTTGTTTGGGACAACTCAGACCTTGTTCTTACTTCTAAGGGAATAGGCGAGAATGTAGTCCTAGGGTCTCCTGAAAGGGACAACGCAAACCAATTGTTCAAACTCGTAGGAGATATAGACGAGGGCTTTCGTTTGATCAATAAGAATGGTAAAGCTGTTTACCTTGATTACAAGGCAGATGATGAAGATAAGTCTCGCTTTGTCTTGAAGGAAGTTGCAGACCTAGGAGATCAATACTTAGGTCTTACAAATGGAACTGCTGATACTTTCGAGATCTTTGCTTATGGTACAAATGACGGTAAGTGTATGAATACATGGGGAGGCTCAGGTCCTGGTATTCCTTTTGGTATCTGGAATAAGGGTGATAGAAATAACCAAGTTCGCTTTAAGAAAGCTGATGAGGTAACATTCATCGAACGTCCAGAAGTTAAGCGTGACACTTACTACTTTATTCAGTTTGCTGAAGGTGGAGCAGTCCTTCAGTCTCGTGGAGAAGGTAAGAACGTTATTACAGCTCGTCCTCGATCAAATGATGATGCTCAGCTTTGGAAAGTTGTCGGTTCTGACCTTGATCATGTAGAATTTGTGTGTAAGAAGGATAATATTCACCTAATCTACTCAACAGAAGGAAGCTTTAAGGGTTCTAGTGAAAACGGAGACCTTCGCGTGGTTGGTAGTGTAAGTAAAGATTATCCTACTTCATATGTGATTGGTTTCAATGGTACAGGAGAATATGATAATGTATTTTCTGCTACACAAGAAGGTGGAGCTGGTTCAGGTAAGTTCTTGGGTAAAGCTCATCATGACAATAAAAACAACGCTGTTAACTTTGTCCTTCCTGAAGATATGACTATTGTAGAGCCAACAATGCCTACATTTAGTTCTCTAGAAAACGGAAATGTATGGTATCGTTTGGTATTTGCTAATCATCCTAATAAAACAAAGGTTGATGAGAATGGTAAAACTAAAGCAGATAAAACTCTTGACGAAAGTGTAACAGTCGTTCTAGCTTATGCTCCTGAAAGAACTGTTCGTGTAATTAAAACTACAGGTGAAGGAGATGCTGCTGTTTCAGAAGAAGTTGATGAAACACGAACTGCAGGTCTTGTAGCTCAACCTCTTAACGAGTCAAGCGATGACCAATTGTTCCGTATTGTTGGTACTCCAGAGAAGTTTGAACTATTCAGCAAGAATGGTCAACGTGTCTCATTTGAAGATGGTAAGTTTATCTTCAGTAATATGCAACTAGGTCGTCTAATGCTTCGTTATTCTGATGGTAAGTTCAAAGATGCATGGGAAATCTCTCGTCCAGAAGCAACAAATAAAGCCTTTAATATTGATGGAGGCTTAAGAGACTTCTTGTTTATTACACGTAATCCTGCAAATGAACGCCTAATGGGTGAATGGAATCTAGGAGATGATAATAATGCTCTTCGTTTCGTTCAAGTAGGTGATAAGGAAGAATTTACAGATGTTCCAGAAGTTGATCCTTCTTACAAAGAACCACAAGAATATGTAGATCCTAAGATTAGTTCTGAAGCTAATGGAGATATTTACTATGCTGTGGAGTTTGTTCGTAATAATGATGTGCTAACTATTGCAGATGATGGTGTAACTATTCAAGCTCACCCATTCGATGAGGCTAAGAAAGACAAGCAATTGTTCCGTCTTGTAGGTTCTTCTGAGAAACTAGAGCTTCTAAGTAAAGATAATGTACGTATTGTTTACAGTGATGGTAAGTTCATCTTAAAGAATGATGCTGAAACATATTTATCTCTTGTCGAACTAGCATCTCCTGATCATGCTTGGGAGCTTCATCCTGAGGGAGATAGCCAAGGTATGAACCTATGGTCTGGACACGGTGATGAAATGATAGGTAAGTATAATAAGGGTGATAGTGGTAATGCTCTTCGTTTCTTAGAAAAAGAAAAAGGACCATGGACTCCTAAACCTGAACTAGAAACACCTAAGCGTGTCCTAACTCTTCCAGGTGTTGTAGATAATGGTTCTGTTGCATTTGAAGGATTAGCAGATAATGCCGAAGTTGCTGAAGGAACAGAAGTAACCCTAGTAGTAACTCCAGATGCTGGCTACGAACTAGAAACTTTAACTGTAGGTGGCGTTGATGTTAAGGATACTAAAACATTTACTGTCGGAGTAGATAACACAATCATCGTTACATTCAAGAAAGTTGGAGGTACACAAGTCCTAACTCTTCCTGCTGGTATCAAGAATGGTACTGTTAGCTTCGAAGGAATCAACGAAGGATCAGAAGTCGCTGAAGGAACAGAAGTAACACTTGTTGTAACACCAGATGCTGGTTATGAGCTAGAAACTCTAACTGTAGGAGGTGTTGATGTTAAGGATACTAAGAAGTTTGTTGTAGGTGCTGATAATACTATCGTTGTAACATTTAAGAAAACAGTTGCTGTTGAAGAAATCAATGTGGCAGACGTTAAAGTTATTGGTCGCAAGTTGATCCTTCCTAAAACTCAACATGTGCTTGTATATAGCCTAACTGGTGTTAAGATTCTTGAGGTTAAGGCTTCAGTAGTTCTTATCCCAGAAACAGCTGGACAAGTTGTCCTTGTTAAGATTGATGGAAAGGTGCTTAAGCTTGCTCTTTAATCTTAGCTATACCTATATATAATAGGTCAAATTTTTTAGGACGTCTAGATTAATTAATCTAGACGTCCTTCTTATTTGCTTTTTTCTCACCTGATTAATAGCTGAAATTTGCCAAGCTCTACGATATTTTATAACTTTACAAACTAATAGTTGAGGAAAGGGAAATGCTTAAGCAAACATTAAATATAAAAGGAGAACTCGTTGACCTGAGTGAAAAGCCTCTAATAATGGGGATTGTCAATCTGACACCTGATTCTTTTTATGCCTCAAGTCGTTGTGATTTCAAGGATGTAGAGCATAGACTTCAGACTATAATCGAAGAGGGTGGAGACTTGATTGATTTGGGAGCGTACAGTACTCGTCCAAATGCAGAGCCTGTCTCTTATGAGATCGAACGTAAACGATTAGAACCCGTCTTGGCATTTATTCAGAAAGAAATGCCTAAGCTCCGATTATCTGTTGATACCTTTCGCTCGGATATTGCTCGTATGTCAGTCGAAGAGTATGGAGTCTCTATTATAAATGATGTGTCGGGTGGTACGCTTGATGAACAAATGTTTGCGACTGTGAGCCAACTTCAAGTACCTTATGTCCTCATGCATATGCGAGGTAATCCTCAAACTATGCAATCACTTACGGACTATGATGATCTTGTTTTTGATATAACGAAATACTTGATGCAGAAAGTTGATGAACTTCATGAACTTGGTTTGCATGATGTGATCCTAGACCTTGGTTTTGGTTTTGGTAAGACATTGGAACAGAATTATGAACTTCTCTCTGCAATATCTGAAATACAGAATATAATTGGAGAACCAATGCTTGTAGGTATTTCCCGTAAGAGTATGATTTATCAAGCAATAAATTCTAGTCCTGAGTATGCACTTAATGGGACGACAGTCTTACATACTTTTGCTTTGAGCCAAGGAGCAAATATTTTGCGAGTTCACGATGTCAAAGAAGCTGTCGAATGTCGTGAACTGATGAGCCTTATTCCCAAAAAAGAAAGCCTACATGTGGAACGATTTTTAAGAGAGAAAAACTAAGTTGTAGCGTATGTGGTGGTTGCCTCTATCCTTAAAAGATATCTTGGATATCTTCATCTTGGCTCTGTTCTTGTATTACATTTATTATATACTTAAGAACTCTGGAAGTAAAGCTCTCTTTACAGGGATTCTTACTTTCATTGCCTTGTGGATTTTGATCTCTCAAGTTTTTGAGATGCAACTGATGGGGGCTTTGCTTGATAAGTTCGCAAACATTGGAGTTTTGGTTGTGGTTATTGTCTTTCAAGAAGAGATTAAAAAATTCCTTGTAACGATTGGTTCGGCTCGTCGCTGGCGTCGTATCAGACGGCTCTTCCTAAACCAAAAAGATCCTGCATCAGATCTAAATAATTCTACTGCGGCTTTAGTCCTTGCTTGCATGAATATGGCAAAAAAGAAGATTGGAGCTTTGATTGTCGTGGAGAAATCTATGGATCTTTCTCCTTGGATGTACGCAGGTGAACGCTTTAATGCCGAAGTAAATGCCCGATTGATTGAATCAATTTTCTTTAAGAATAGTCCCCTGCATGACGGAGCGATGATTGTATCTGCAGGGATGATTAAGTCTGCAGGATGCATACTTCCTGTTGCAAATAACAATGATATTAGTAAAGATTTAGGCTTGAGGCATCGTGCTGCTTTGGGGTTGTCTCAGAAGTCTGACGCACGAGTGATTATTGTTAGTGAAGAGAGAGGTTTAATTTCTGTGGCATATCACGGTGAGTTGACGCATAACATTAGTGCCGAACAATTACAAGATTTTTTAAGTTCATAGCTAGAGGGAGGAAACTTCTCACTCACGATGAATGCAAACTATGAGTAGATTAGATAAAATTAAAGGTCCAGTAGGACAATATGTCGAAGAGTTTCATCATACTTTTGAAGAGCTTCTAAGCTCTAAGAGTGAACTAATGGCAGAAGCTGTACAACGTCTAGCCGATGCTTCAGGCAAAATGGTTCGTCCTATTATGACAACTCTAATGGCTGGTCTCTACGGAAAGGATATTCCGAAGGAAACAGTCCTTTCTGCTGTCCTATTGGAAATGATTCATACAGCTACGCTTATTCATGATGATGTCATCGATAATTCTTTGCAAAGGCGAAGTCGTCCCACACTTAATGTGTTCTTTGATAATCGTCTTGCCGTCTTAATGGGAGATTTTGTACTATCATCTGCTCTTATTGGTGCGATGTCTTTGCAGAATATTCGTATTATTAGTGTCGTATCGAGCATTGGACGAGAATTGACGGAGGGCGAAATTCGCCAATTTGAGACTGCAGAACGTACAATACTAGATGAATCTGTTTATATGGATGTGATTAGGCAGAAGACTGCAATGCTTTTTCGATCTTGTGCAGAGGTTGCAGGGATTACTGTACAAGCTCCAGAAGAGGAGATTCAAGCCTTAGCTCACTGTGGAGAATTGCTTGGCTTGGCTTTTCAGATCCGTGATGATATTTTTGATTATTACAAGGATGATGTTGGGAAGCCGACAGGACATGATCTTCTTGAAGGGAAGATTACTTTACCTTTATTGCACTGTTTATTAGAAGATGGGGGTAAAACTCCTGAAGGTAGAGTCTGTCTTGATCTGGTTAAACAGAAGGACTTGAACGACACAGAACTAGAACAGCTAACAAGTTTTGCTAAAAAACGAGGAGGTATTGACTATGCTCAAGAAAAGATTCAGGCTCTCCTCTCTGAAGCTCGAGCAATAATTGAACCTTACGCCCCTTCAGAGTATCGTAGTTCATTGCTTGAATTGATTAATTTTATTGGCTCACGTGCTATATAACTTCCCATAATGGCATACAAAAGACCCTTATCTCTTTCGCAGTCAATCTGTATAATTATCCTGTGGTTACTCTTCTTTATTTTATTTTGTGCTTATGGTAAGCCAAGTCCTTTTGCTTGGTTCATGGTACTTGCTTCTGCCTTTGTGGTCTTTTATCCAATAAGGAAAAGTTTTCTTGAGCGAAAAATAAAAGAAGAACAAGGTTCAAAGTCAAATAAATTTCCGAAATAATAAGAACTCTTGTTGAGAAAAATATATTTATCTGTTTATGAAACAAAATATTAAATACCTAGTTCTTGGATTTATCTTCCTAATGTCTTTCAATCTTTCAGCTCAAAGTAAAATAAAAATTTACGAGCATGAAGTAAAAGCAAAGGAGACTCTTTGGAGCTTATCAAAAAGATATAATACGACAGTCGAAAGTATTAAGTTGCTTAATCCTTGGTTGTCGGTCGAATCTTTGAAAGTTGGAGATAAGTTGATCATACGACTAAATAGTAAGCTTGCAGAGGAGACGAAAAAGCTAACTATTGATAAAGAAGATCGCGAGCATGTCATTAAAAAAGGAGAGACTCTCTATGCTATAAGTCGAGCTTATGGTGTTACTGTTGCTCAGATTCTTCAAGCCAATGAAGGTTTATCATTGGAGCATTATACCTATGGAGAGAAAATAATTATCCCTAATGTCCCCCGAAAAATAGCTGAGGAGCAAAATAAAGAGAGTTCGGAAGTAAAAGGATCTAAGCTTGTACAGGAGGCAGTCCTTGAGTTATCTCATTCGATTAAAGACTTAAAAGATATTCGTTTTGTGGATGTCTTAATTATGCTTCCTTTTGAGAGGAGTCCATATTTTGTGGAGTACTATGAAGGCTTTTTAATGGGTTTGAATGATTTGAAGAAGAAGGGCTTTTCTGTTCGTCTGCAAGCAGAGATTGTCCCAGACCTTCAAGCTCTCAAGGTTTTGCTTAATAAGGGGATTTGTAAAGGGAAGGAACTGATTATTGCTGGGACAACAAATGAAGAAGTTGAGCTGTTAGCTCAGACAGAACTTGACGATGATGCTTTTTTATTGTCTCCATTTGTTTATGTTCCTGATGAGGAACTTTCTGGCGACAGAATCATACAAGTTAATGCAGGTAAGCAGATGCTTGAAGAACGTGCAGTGCATCGTTTTATTGAGATGTACCAAAACCGCAATATCTTGTTTGCATCAAAGGAGGCAAGCCCAGAACTTTCTTTTGTTACGCTTTTGAAAAAACGTCTCTTGGAGCAAGAGATTCCTTTTGACGAATATCCCATGGAGTCTGCCTCTTCTATCCCTTTGAAGTTTAAGACGATTGTTGTGCCTACATCGGATTCTCGCTTGTTTGCGGAAGAGTTGTTTGGTGCATTGCCTAATCTTCAACAGTACGAGGTTTTTGGTTTCCCTAAGTGGCAGAGTTTTGGCTTGGATTTCGCTGAAAAGATGCATCGTCATAATACCACGATTTATAGTAGTTTCTTTTTGAATCCTCAGATGGTAGAGACTCGAGACTTCCTTGTGAAATATGTCGCTTGGTACGACAAAAAGGTTGGAGCTAGCTATCCAAAATATAGTTTGTTGGGCTATGATGTGGCACGTTATTTTGTACAAGCTTATGCTCTCTACCAAGAAAACTTCCCTAGCTTTGCATATAGTCTGCCTTATGATGGCTTACAGATGGATATTGATTTGCTCAAAGCTCGCCATGGTTATGTAAATAGACGATACTATTGGATCTCATTTTTGCCAGATGGTCGTATAAATCGTCAATCATTATGGTAGGGTGTAGAAATTTTTTAGCTCTCTTTTTTTTAGTCTTAAGCGTTAGCTTTGCAAAGCTTGAAGCACAAGTTGAACGCTTCCCCTATAGCCATTATCTAGGTCTTAAGGGAGGAGCTGTTGCTTCACGCTATGACTTTGTGCCATCTGTGCCAGAAAAACAGCATTTCTCATGGGGAGCTGGATTACTTTATCGATTAGATGTAGAGAGTTATGCCTCATTGGTTGTGGAGTTGAACTACCTTCACACAGGTTGGTCAGAAGATTACGAGGATAAGTCCGCAATCTATGATAGACATATCCATTCGATTAATTTACCCCTCTTTACAAATCTTCATTATGACTTAGGACCTGTCCGTTTCTATTTGAATGCAGGCCCAATTATTGGTTATGTTTTCTCAGAGAGTTGGAATGTTGAGGGGAATCGTTTTAACGCTTGGGCGAAGCTTCGCCACAATATGCCGATTGCAAATAAGTTTTTCTGGGGCTTAGGCGGAGGTCCTGGGCTAAGCTTCTGCATTGCCAAAAGGCATTTTCTCGAAATTGAAGGGCGTTATACGGCAGGTTTGGGAAATATCTGGCCAAATGCTCGTAAAGATCCTTATGGTCTTTCAGCTGAACGAAGGATTGAATTAGCTCTAAATTACCTCGTTCGTTTCTAGTTCTCAGGAACTTTCTCTAAACAAATAGGCTTGTTTGTGGGTTTCTTTGTCAAAAGGAATCCTATTTCAACGTAAATTTTACAAATGAATAAAGAAGAATTTGAGATAATGGCTCCTGTGGGGTCATATGAATCTTTGATGGCTGCAATTAAAGCTGGGGCAGATTCAATATATTTTGGTATTGAGGGTCTAAATATGCGTTCCAAGTCGGCCAATAATTTCACGACAGAAGATCTGTATCGTATTGCAAGAATCTGTTCATCTCATGGTGTGAAAAGTTATCTGACCGTGAATACGATTATTTATGATGAGGATTTAATCCTCATGCGTCAGATTATAGATGCGGCAAAGGAGGCTAAAGTCTCTGCAGTTATCGCAGCAGATGTAGCTGCTATGCTTTACGCTTGTCAAATAGGTGTTGAGGTTCATCTCTCTACACAGTTAAATATTACTAATGTTGAGGCACTGAAGTTTTATGCTCAGTTTGCAGATGTTGCAGTCTTAGCTAGAGAGTTAAATATGGATCAGGTTGCTCAGATTCATCGTGCGATAAAAGAGGAAAATATTGTCGGACCTATGGGGCGACAGATTCGCATTGAAATGTTTGCCCATGGGGCATTATGTATGGCGGTGTCTGGAAAGTGCTATCTAAGTCTTCATGAACAAGGTAAAAGTGCTAACCGAGGATCGTGTACACAGATTTGCAGACGTTCTTATGATGTTAAGGATAAGGAGAGTGGTATTGAGCTTGCAGTTGAAAATCAGTACATCATGTCTCCGAAGGATCTCAAGACCATTCATTTCTTAAATAAGATGCTTGATGCAGGTGTTCGGGTCTTAAAAATCGAAGGTCGGGCTAGAGGTCCAGAATACGTTGATGCCGTTGTGCGAGCTTATCGAGAGGCTGTAGATAGCTATTTAGCAGGACAATATAATGAGGATGCTGTCGCTCGTTGGGATAATCGCTTGGGTGAAGTCTTTAATAGGGGCTTCTGGGATGGTTATTATCTAGGACAGCGTCTAGGTGAATGGACAGCTAATTATGGTTCATCGGCAACGAAGAAGAAAGTTTACGTAGCGAAGGTTAGGAAGTACTTTGGAAAGATTGGAGTAGCTGAATTAGTCGTAGAGAGTGGTGCTTTCAAAAAGGGGCAAGAGATTCTAATCTCTGGTTCGACGACAGGTCTAGTTCGTTTTGAAGTACCTGAGATTCGCGTAGATTTAGAGCCTTGTGAGGAAACGAAAAAGGGAGATGTCTGTTCAATCCCAGTTCCCGAAAAAGTCCGTCCAGGGGATAGACTTTATATCTTTGTGGATCGAGAGATTAAGAAGAAGTAAGCTTTTTGCTTACTTCTTTCTTATTTTTTTTGACTTTTTTGAGAAATATTAAGTTTTTGTAAGTCAGTAGGATAATTTCTCTTCTGAAATATTGCTAAAAAAAACGTTGGGATAAATTTTGTTAGTTAAATAATTTATCTTACCTTTGCAGAGCAATCAGAAAGATTGAGGCTTTCTTAGCTCAGCTGGTTAGAGCATCTGACTGTTAATCAGAGGGTCCTTGGTTCGAGCCCAAGAGAAAGCGCTTAGGGGAAATGGGAGAAACAAATTAATTTGTTTCTCCCATTCTTTTTGTTTTATGTTTGCAGGGAGTATAACCTTTCTATGGGGTAAAACGTATCTTCTTAAGTGTTTTGAAAAAATAAGCGAACTCTTCTCGAAATCCTTGGGAATAAATTTTGAATTCGTAGGGAACATTTATTTGCATGTTAGGGAAGAAATTTTCATTTCTTCCCTAAGTTTTTTTAGGATGTGGCTTAGCTACAAAGGAGTTTGTCTTTGAGGTTCTTATGTCTCTTTATAGGGGTTATTTTTCTTAGGACTACTTATTTTATAACTTTGGAGAGGGATATTTTGACTCGTATGCTTTGAGTTTTTTGTTCTATTTAGAACTTTCCTTCTCTTGTTTCCTTGCTTGGCTAGGTTTTTCTCATGATTGCTAGAAAAATTTAGCTCTTATAGTCAATTACTTAGCCTTAGTTCTATAAATTTCTTTAATGTTTATTTGGAGTTTTAAGGAATAAACTCTATCTTTGTATCCGAAATGAAAAAGAAGTCTCTTCTTGAATCATTTTAAGGACTGGCTCTGTAGCTCAACTGAATAGAGCATCTGACTACGGATCAGAAGGTTACAGGTTTGAATCCTGTCAGGGTCACTTAGAAAAAGGGATACAAGTAAATACTTGTGTCCCTTTTACTTTTTTCGGTATTTATGGTCAAGTTTCTTCTTGTTGAGGGCTTGTTCTTTTTATTCCTTTGCAGTGTTAATTTCTGTCTTGCAGAGTTTCCAACTTCCTTATTTAGATGATAATTTGCATAATCACCTATTTTCGCTTATTTTTGAGGATTAATATACGCTTATAAGAGGATGTTTGATACGAATAAAATAAATGAAAAAAAGAATTATTGGCTCAATGCTCTGATAGTTCTTGCTTTCCTTATTATATCTCTAGCATATTTCTCTCCCGCAATTTGGGATGGAAGGGACTTGTTTCAGCCTGATGTGGCAGGAGCTAGTGGTACAGCTCAAGATGTACGGGACTATGAAACTGAAACGGGAGAGCCTTCCTATTGGACAAATTCTCTCTTTGGGGGTATGCCAATGTATCAAATTTCTCCCTCTTACCCTTCGTTAAAACTGTTGAGTTTTGCTCAGAGTTTGTACACCCTTCACTCGGATGATTTGGGTGTCTTGCCAAGTTATTCTTGGTTGCTCTTTGCAATGCTTCTAGGTTTTTTTCTCTTTCTTAGATCTTTGGAGGTTGATCGTTGGGCATCTTTCCTTGGGGCAGTATTTTGGGCGTTCTCATCATATTTTATAATCCTCATTGACGCTGGACATATTTGGAAGCTAATGACTTTAGCTTTTATCCCTCCAACAATTGCAGGTATCCTTTGGCTCTATCGAGGTTCTTACCTTAAAGGCTTCGTTTTGACCACATTCTTTGCAAGCTTACAGCTCATGTCTAACCATGTTCAGATGAGCTATTATTTTGCTTTTCTGATTGTGATGATGATTTTTGCTTTGATGTATGAGGCATTCAAAGAGAAGAAGCAAAAGCAATTTTGGAGAGCGACAGCCCTGCTGAGCCTTTCTGCCGTATTAGCTATTAGTATAAATTTGTCGAATCTCTACCATACCTATGAATATAGTAAGGAGACGATGCGTGGAGGTTCTGCTCTCGCTGAACAGACAGTTGGACAGCAGACAGGCTTAGATAAGGACTATATCACGCAGTGGAGCTATGGCAAGGCTGAGACGATGACCTTGCTTGTTCCAAATCTGTATGGTGGATCTTCGGATTACTTGGCGAATAAGCCCGAAGTCCTAGAGAAAGTTCGTCCTGATCATCGTGGGATTTTGGCAAAGATGAACCAATATTGGGGCGATCAGCCCTTTACGGCTGGACCAGTGTATGTAGGAGCTTTTGTTTGCTTCCTCTTTATCTTAGGTTGTTTTGTCGTACGTGGAGCAATGAAGTGGGCATTACTTGGCGGAACGATCCTATCTATTCTGCTCTCTTGGGGACATAACTTTATGCCTCTAACGGATTTTTTCATTGATTATGTCCCACTATATAATAAGTTTCGAACGGTATCCTCGATTCTTGTTGTTGCAGAGTTTACGATTCCTGCCCTTGCAATCCTGTGCTTAATCCAATTTTTGCGAGAACGCATGCTCTTCGTTCGTGAAAATATGCTAGCCATTATTGTGAGCTACCTTTTGACCTTTGGACTTGCTACCTTGTTTTATATTGTCCCTTCTATCTTTTTTGATTTTCTTAGCGATCAAGAGTGGGTATTCTTCCGTCCTGCTTTGAATCAGCATGGGGTAGGGGAAGTCCTTGAGAGTCTTCAAAACCTACGAGCAGAGCTTGTCTCTGCTGATGCCTATCGTTCGATGATGGTTATTGCTATCTCATTTGTGATTTGTATTCTCTACGCCTTAAACAAGGTGAAGAGAGAATGGTGCTTAGCTTTGCTGATTGCTATCTCCCTTTTTGACCTCTGGCAAGTGGATAAACGCTATCTAAATGATGATAAGTTTATTGAAACGAAAAAGATTCAGGCAATGGCTAAGCCAAAAACAAGGCTGGATCATCTGATTGCTCAGGATAAAGATCCGCATTATCGAGTCTTTAATAAATTGGTTAATAGCTTCAATGATGCGACAACGAGTGCTAATCATCGTAGTATTGGAGGCTATCATGCCGCAAAATTGAGCCGTTATCAAGATTTGATTGAGCATCAGTTAGCTCAGTCAAAGCCACAAGCCCTTAATATGTTAGATACACGCTATATTATTGAGCCTAATGCTCAAGGGCAGGTTCGGATAAAAACGAATCAAGATGCCTTTGGTGCTGTTTGGTTTGTGGAGCGTGTTCGTCTTGTTGAGACTGCAAGTGAAGCGATGGACGCTTTCGATTCGTCAGACTTAAAGACTGAGGCGATTGTCGAAGAGGCAGATTGTCCAGAGTCTTTGCATCATTATGCTCCAAGTCAAGGACAATCCAAAATAACACTCCAAAGTTATACGCCGAATACTTGCAAATATCAGGCGAGATGTACCGAAGATAGGTTAGCGGTCTTCTCAGAAATCTATTATCCTCATGGTTGGCATCTCTATGTTGATGAGAAGGAAGTCCCTATTTTTAGGGTAAACTACTGTCTACGTGCAGCAATGATTCCAAAGGGTGTACATGATATTAAAATGGTTTTTGCCCCAAAAAGTATTGTGTATACGGAGACGATTGCTTTTATTGCTCAGATAATTTTACTCCTTGCAGGTCTTGTTCTTCTGGGACAGAGCTTCAAAGCTTACTTCAACTCAAAAAAGAAATCTCAAATTAAAAAAGAAATTTATGAATAAGTACTTGAAATTTGTATCTGTATTGGCTACAGGCTATATGCTTGTCGCTTGTTCGTCATTGAAGCTTAGCCAAAAAGATGTTTCTCTTGATGGTCGTCCAATGGCCGTTCATGCTCAGCGTGTGAAAGCTAATATCTACATTCGTTTTGCTCCTGAGTCATTCCCCAAAGAAGGACGTCTAAGGATTACTCCTGTTCTTCGCTTCCGAGGAGATGAAGTGGCAGGTCAAAGCTATTTCTATCAAGGTGAAGAGGTACGTGGTAATGACGTTGTGATTCCTTATAAGGAGGGCGAAAATGTCAAGATGAACCTGTCTGTTCCTTATCGAAAAGCGATGAAAGGGGCGGTACTCTTCTTGCAGTTGAACTATTCTGATGGATCACGTACGAAGTTACTTCCAGAGATAAAAGTCTCTGAAGGTGTATGTGATACTGAAGCCTTGGCTGTGGTGGCAGATATATCACCTGCTTTTGCTCCAGATGGATTCCAACGAATCATTAATGAGAGCTATGATGCAAATATTTTGTTCCGCATACAAGATTCAAATGTTCGCTCATCAGAACTTAAAAAGGATGAGATCAAAGAGTGGACTTATCTCGTGGAAAATGCCAAAGAGATGGATGACATGCGTGTAAATGTCGAAGTGCAATCATATGCTTCTCCCGATGGGAATGAAGAACTAAATGAAAAACTCTCTGAAGCACGTGAGAAAAATACATCATCTCTATTGAAGAAGCGTTTCAAACAGAAGAAAATGTCCGATATAGAGGTTAATACTCATTATACAGCTGAAGACTGGGATGGCTTTAAGGCTTTGGTCGAAGCAAGTGATATTGAAGACAAGGAGCTAGTCCTTCGTGTGCTAGAGATGTACCCAGATGCGGAAAGCAGAGAACGAGAGATTAAGAATATATCTGCAATCTTTTCTCAGCTAGCCGATGATATTCTTCCAAAGCTTCGTCGCTCTCGTCTAATCGCAAATATTCAAGTCTTGGGTAAGAGTGATGAAGAGATCCTTGATTGGATTCAGAAAGCTCCAAAGATGCTTTCAACTGAAGAGCTTCTTCATGCGGCAACTCTGCTCAAAGAGGCAGATGAACGAGTACGTATCTATCAATTGATCATTAAGCTTCGTCCAAAAGATTACAGAGCATATAATAATATTGGTGCAGAGATGTTTGCACAAGGTAAGTTCGAAATGGCTAAATTCTGGTTCAATAAGGCTGAACAGTACGCTCAAGGGAACTATGTTACCTTCAACAAAGGTCTCGTTGCTTTGCTTAAAGGAAACCTTGATGAGCTAACTCCTAGCATTGCTTCGGCTACAGATGTGCCAGTCTTAGGACAAGCTCTTGGATATATTTACTTGAAAAAAGGAGATTATCTCAAGGCTGAACGTCTTTATGCTGATACAAAGACAAACAATTCGGCTCTCGCTTATCTTTTAAACCGAAACTATGACCAAGCTTTGCAGATTCTTGATGCTGTTAAGCAGAAGAATGCAATGACTTATTACCTCAAGGCAATTGTTTCTGCCCGTATGCAGGACAAAGAGTCTGTATTGAAAGCCTTAGGTTCAGCCTTCAAACTTGATGACTCTTTGGTTGATTTGGCAGAAGAAGATCTTGAGTTTCAAAGCTATGTGAAGGATGCTGATTTTCAAGGCTTACTACAAGTCGCTTTAAGCCCTAAAGAAGTGAAGAAGTAAATAGCCTTGGATTTAATTTTTTTTGAGGCTATTGATAGCTAACTTAATATGATGATTGAATTTTATTCAGAGGACAATCTCGTACTTCCAGCTCTGAAAGAGGAGGAAGTGAAGCTATGGATTAATAAGGTAGCAGGAACTTATGGATTATCTGTCGGAGAACTCTGCTACTTCTTTTGTACAGATGAATACATCCTTCAGGCAAATAGAGAGTTTCTTCAGCATGACTACTACACAGATATTATAACCTTTGACCGACGTGAAGGCTCATGTGTCAATGGGGACTTGCTGATAAGTCTTGAAACTGTTAAGTCTAATGCTGAAGCTTTGGGCTTGCCTTTTGAGGAGGAACTGCACAGAGTGATTATTCATGGTGTACTTCATATTCTTGGTTTGGGAGATAAAGAGGAAGAGGAAGCTCAGCTGATGCGTCAAGCTGAGGACAAAGCTTTAGCTCTCTTGCACGAACTCCTTGGTGCTGATGTAAGACTTCTGAAGGAAGATTATAAGGCTTTAGATTAATATAAAGTAAAACATACTAAAAAATAAAAGTAATTATGAAAAGTTTTTTGAAGACATTTTTTTCTTCATGTCTAGGAGTAATCGGAGGGCTTGGATGTCTTGGTTTTCTCCTTGTCGTATTTTTGGGTGGGAGCTTAGCTTCATTCTCTTTTGGCGGAGGTTCAGATGAGATGCGTGAAGTCTCAAGTAATACAATCCTTAAGATTGATGTTCAGAAAATCTCAGAGTTAGTTCAGCAGGATTTTCAGTCGATGGTCGATGAATTGCAGAATGAAGCGAGTTCGTCAATCTCATTGCTTGATGCAAAGAAAGCGATTAAGAAGGCAAAGGCGAACCCAAATGTGAAAGGGATTCTCCTTGAGATTGGAGGAATTTCTAGTGGAATGCCTATTCTTGATGAGCTAAAACGTGCTTTGAAAGATTTCTCAAAGTCTGGAAAACCAATCTATGCATATGGAGACTCTTACGGACAGAAAGATTACTTCCTCTGCTCAGTTTCAGATAAGATTGTGCTAAACCCTGTAGGTTCTGTAGGACTAATGGGTATTGCTTCAGGGACAGTTTTATTCAAAAAAGCCCTTGACAAGTTAGGTCTTAAGATGAATGTCTTTAAGGTTGGAACGTACAAAGCGGCTGTTGAACCCTTCATCAAAGAGCATATTAGCCCAGAAAATAGTCAGCAGATTACTGAATACATCACAGGACTTTGGGATTATATTATTAAGTCTATTGCTGCAGATCGTCAGATTGATCCTGAACAATTGAAGAATTGGGTCAATGAGGGTCTGGCTTTTGAGGAAGGAGCTATCTTCCAAGAACGTAAACTTGTAGATACTCTTCTCTATCGTCGAGATATGGTTGACTTCATCGCTCAAGATCTCTCTTCAAGGACTGGAGAAGAGTTAAAGGCAGAAGATCTTAAAGAGATTTCTTTGGATCAGATGGCTCGTAGCGTTGAAGGATTAAAGGCTGAGCATTCAGAGAATAAGGTTCAGCTAATTATTGCAGAAGGTGAAATCAACGAGTTTGCAAACTCTCAGCCTTTTAATAAGCAATCTGTCATAGATTATTCTTTGGTTGATCAATTGGTTGAGGCAAGAGACAACGATGATGTTAAAGCTGTAGTCCTCAGAGTTAATTCTCCTGGTGGAAGTGCTTTCCTCTCTGAACAGATCTGGGCAGCGGTGAAATCCCTCAAAGAGAAAAAGAAGATTGTAATATCTATGGGTAATTATGCTGCTTCTGGAGGATATTATATCTCATCTGCAGCAGACTTTATCTATGCAGAACCTACAACGCTTACTGGTTCTATAGGAATCTTTGGCATGATGTTGAACGCTTCAGAGCTTGCCTCTCATTTGGGTGTTAGCTTAGATGTGGTAAAGACGAGCAAGTATGCTGGCATGGGTGTCGGTTTACCTGTCAATCCGATGTCTTCAGAAGAAAAAGCTCAAATACAAAAAGTCGTAGAGCGAGGCTATAAACTCTTCCTTTCTCGAGTGTCAGAGGGACGAAATATGAGTATAGAAGCTGTTGATGCCGTGGGACAAGGTCGTATTTGGTTAGGTACGAAAGCGAAAGAACTAGGTCTAGTTGACGGACTTGGAGGAATCGATGATGCGATTTTGAAGGCAGTAGAACTTGCTGAGTTGCCAGACTATGAAGTGCTTTATCCAAATACTACAAAATCTTTTCTTGAAACTATGCTAGAAGTTAAGGACAATCATTTGACAGCTTCAATATCTTCTAGCTTCTTGTCGGAAGAAGAGCAAAAAGTCCTTTCATACCTAAAGAAAAATGCTTCGTACTTCGGAGTACATGCTAGGTTGCCGTATGAAATCATAGCCTACTAGACAAGATTTCTTGTGCTTAGAAAGTCAATCATTATCCGCAGTGCCCTCTTCTTGTTCTCCTTGCTTTATGGAGCTGGGACGGCACTGCGGAATTGGCTTTTTGATAAGGGGTTAATTAAACAAAAGGAATACTCAATCCCTCTAATCTGTGTAGGGAATATAACTGCAGGTGGAACAGGGAAAACTCCTCATGTTGAGTTCCTCATTCACTCCTTACAATCAGAGTATCGTTTGGCTGTAATATCTAGAGGTTATGGTCGGAAAACAAAAGGCTTTCACATCGCATCGTCAGAAGATACGGCAGAAACGATTGGAGATGAGCCTATGCAAATCAAGAATAAGTTTCCAAATGTATTGTTTATCCTTGATGCTAAGCGTCGTCGTGCCTTAGATTATATTCAATCTTTGGACGAAAGTGTTCGTCCTCAGCTTGTTTTGATGGATGATGGCTTCCAACATCGTTATGTTAAGCCTTCATTTTCTATTTTACTTGTTGATGTTGCTCGTCCTTTATCAGAGGATCACTTGTTGCCTTTGGGTTATTTAAGGGAGTCGGAGGCAGGTGTTGAGCGGGCGAAACTTATTATTGGGACAAAAGTGCCATCAAGTTTTTCATCTGAAGAGGAGAATGCTTTTTGTCAGAGCCTCAAGCTAAGATCTGACCAGCAAGTCCTGTTCTCATCTCTGCGTTATTTTGCTCCTCGATTTCTGAGGGATCTGTCTTGTTCTTCAAGAGAGGCTAAAGCAATTGAGCTAAGAGACCTAAAAGTTTTTGCTATATCTGGGATTGCCAATCCAAAAACTTTTATAGCTTATTTAGAAGAAAAGGCTTGCCTTGTAGGAACAAAGATTTTTAAGGATCATCATCATTTTACATCTTCGGACCTAGCATTCCTAAATGCAAAGTATTCAGAATTAAAAGAACTTCACTCCGAAGATATTTACTTTATCTGTACAGAGAAAGATGCTGTCCGCTTGGAGATTCTAAAAGAAGAGCTAGACTGTGAAGTCTTCAAGCATTTCCTTTATTTACCCATTGCGGTGGACTTTAGAAATGGAGCTGATCAAACTTTGAAAAACTTACTTGTTGATCATGTAAGAGAAGCTCAATTATATTAAATATTAGAATTAAATGACTAAAACAGAACTGTCAAAGTTAGGTGAATTTGCCTTTGTCGATCGCTTAACTAAGGATGTAAAGATAAAAAACTCAAGTACAATTCTAGGTGTTGGAGACGACGCTGCCCTCATCTCTAACGAAGAAGGAAAGTATTCTGTACTTAGCTCTGAGATTTTTTCTGAGGGCGTGGATTTCGATTTGGTCTATACACCGCTCAAGCATTTAGGTTATAAATGTGTCGTTGCTAGCATTGCAGATATTTACGCGATGAATGGAGTCCCTCAACAGCTAACTGTCTCTTTGGCAATCTCTGCTCGATTTTGCGTAGAAGATATTGAAGAACTTTATTCAGGTATCCGATTAGCTGGAGAACGTTATCAGGTGGATATTGTCGGAGGAGATACGAGTGCGAGTGTCAATGGTCTGGTCATTAGTATAACTTCTTTGGGAGTAGTGAATGCTAATGAACAGGTTGGTCGCTCGGGAGCAAAGCCTACAGATCTTATTTGTTGTACTGGGGATTTGGGAGCTGCTTACATGGGGTTGAGCCTTTTGGAGAGAGAAAAAAGTGTGTTTGAAGGAGAAACTGGAACTTTTGAACCTGCGTTTGAGTCAAATGAATACATCCTTGAGCGACAGTTGAAGCCAGAGTTGAATATTGAAATCCTAGAGCAATTAAGAAAACAAGGTATTAAACTAACAAGTTTGATGGATATATCTGATGGACTGGCAAGTGAACTTCTTCATCTTTGTAAGTCAAGCAAAGTTGGTGTTCGGCTTTATGAAGATAAATTGCCTATAGATTATCAAACAGCCAAGATGGCGGAAGAGTTGAATCTTAACGTAACTACAGTTGCCTTAAATGGTGGAGATGATTATGAGTTCCTTTTTACCCTGCCACTTGGATTGATGGACAAGGCTCGAGAGATTGAAGGACTTCGTTTTATTGGTCATACGACAGAGGAAGGTCTAGGGGCAAACCTCGTAACACGTGACGGACGAGAGATTCCTATTAAAGCACAAGGTTGGCTCTAAGATAAGGTCAGATGAAACGTTTTCTCCGCATAGGGCTTAGCTTCCTTCTCGTCTATCAGTTCGCCGTATCGACACTGTTTGCTCAGCTTACAGACTTGGGTTTAGACTTTATGTCCTTGCCTGCGACGACACGTTCCCTTGCTCTAGGAGGAGCTACAGCATCACTTCAGGCAAGTAATCCCTCACAGCTTTTCGAAAGTCCTGCACTTCTAGAGCAATCTCAGAGTATGCACTTGGACTTTTCCTATAATAATTTGATGGGAGATAGGCATCTCTCTTCTATTGCCTATGCTCAATCACTTTTGAAGCATGGGACATGGGGTGTCGGTCTTAGGATGCTTAATTATGGTTCTTTTGAAGGCCGAGATTATTTGGGTGCAAAGACTGGAGATTTCTCAGTCAATGATATTCTTTTACAAGGCTCATATAGTCATGTTTTGTCGGCAAATCTTCGTTTGGGGATGTCGGTAAAGTTTTGCTTTTCTAACCTTGCAGAGTATAAACGTTATGGTCTAGCTTCGGATATTGCTTTGAATGCTTATTCGGATAATCAGTACACTTCATTTGGTTTGTCCTTGATGAATGTTGGTTCTGTCTTTACACCTCATTTATCTACTCCTGCGAAAGCAATGCCTTGGGACATACGTTTGGGTTTATCTCAGAGGTTAAGTCATGCACCTATTCGTATTCATTTGACGGCTTATCATTTGCGACCTCGCCTTGCGAGGGAACTAAGTCCCGAGAAGATGGGGTCTGTCGCGAAGATTCTTCGTCATCTGATGTTTGGTTTTGAGTTTCTTCCTCGTGAGAACTTTTGGATTGCTCTAGGCTTTAATCCTCGTGTTTATCAAGATTTCTCACAATTAAAGGGTACGAAGTTTAGTGGCTTCTCTTTGGGTTTAGGCTTAAATCAAGATTATTATGACTTAGGATTGTCGCTTCGAGCCTATGACCCATCGTTTTGGTCGGTAATGACGACTCTGTCTATTCATATTGATGCGTTCCGTCCAAAGAATGTTTTTAAGTAAATTTAACTCAGTTGGTTTTATTTGAAAAAGAAGAGGCGGTGTACTATTCGGTACACCGCCTCTTCCCTTATTGAAAGACTTTACCTATTGTAAGCCTCTAGCTTTCATCAAGCTCTCAACTTTTGGTTCTTCTAAGCCTGTAAGGTTTTGGAAGATCGTCATCAGCTTCTGAGAGTTTCCTTGAGAAAGGATCTCTTTTCTGAAAGCATCTCCATTAGCTCTAGTCAAACCTCCGTTAGCCACGAACCAATCATAGATATTGTTGTCCAATATTTCTGACCAAAGGTAGCTATAGTAACCTGCAGAGTAGCCTCCCTCCATACTATGTCTGAAATAGTTTGAGCTATATCGTGGGGGAATTTGTAGATTATACATCTTACAAGCTTTCAATGCCTGTTCTTCGAAATCTTGAACTGATTGGACATTCTCATCTGCTCCAATCATATGCCATGCTAGGTCAATCATGACAGCTGCGATATTTTCTCCAAGAGGGTAGGCTTGGTTGAACTGACGAGACTCTTTAAGCTTCTTGATGAGTTCGTCAGGGATAACCTCCCCTGTTTGGTAGTGCTTCGCATAGTTCTTTAAGATCTCAGGATGTAATACCCAATGCTCGTGGAACTGAGATGGCATCTCTACGAAGTCTCTTGAAACGCTTGTCCCTGAAAGTTTTGCATACTTTTGGTTGGCAAAGAATCCATGTAAGGCATGACCAAATTCATGGAACATAGTCTCTACTTCATCTATATTCATCAAAACAGGTTCTCCTTCCTTAGTTACTGGAGAGAAGTTACATACATTATAGATAACTGGTATCGTGCCAAGCATGTGACTTTGTTCTACGAAGTTGCTCATCCAAGCACCGCCTCGTTTTGTTGGTCGTCTGTGGTAGTCTCCATAGAAGACTGCAAGTTGTTTGCCATCAGCATCGAGGATGTCAAATGTACGTACACCTTTGTAATATACTGGTAGGTCTGTACGCTCTTTAACCTCTAAACCATAGAGTTGCTTAGCCATGAAGAATACTCCGTTTTGGAGTACGCTATCTAATACGAAGTAAGGCTTTAGAGCTTGCTCGTCAATGTCGTATTTCTCTTTGCGGAGCTTCTCTGCGTAGTAGTCCCAATCCCATGCTTGAAGTTTGAATTCCTTTCCTTCAGTCTTTTGGGCAAAAGCTTCTAGCTCTTGGGCATCAGCTTTTGCTTTAGGAAGGTAAGCTGAGATGAGTTGTTCCATAAGATGTAGTACACGTTCGGGCTTTTCAGACATTTGATCGCTCATACTCCAAGAGGCGTAGTTTGGATAACCTAGAAGTTGAGCTTTCTTTGCACGAAGTTTTGTGATTTCAAGAATCAACTTTTGGGTGTCATTCTTATCGCCCTTCAGTCCACGTGAAAGAGATGCCTCCACCAATTGGCGACGAAGATCCCTATTTTCTAGTTCGCTCAAGAGTGGCGACTTAGTAAAGTTAAGGAGCGTTAGCATATACTTGCCCTTATGACCTGCTTCTTCGGCATCTTGCTTTGCTTGAGCTATAGCCTCACTTGATAGTCCTTTGAGCAGTGTGCTGTCCTCTACGATTGGAGAGGCGGCAAGGGTTGCGTCCTGAACCTTATCGTTGAAGTCGTTTGTAAGTTCTGCAAGTCTGCTGTTAATCTTCTTAATCTCTTCTTTGTCTTCCTTTGAAAGCTTTGCTCCTTGGGATATGAAGTCTTGGTACGTAACTTCAAGAAGACGTAAGTCTTCGCCTTGGAGTTGCTCTCTTTCGTTTTCGTATACACTATTAATGCGTTGGAATAGTCCATCGTTGAGATAGATCTTTGCCTCATGATCGGCAAGAAGAGGCGTAAGCTCTGCTTGAATATTGCGGATTGTGTCTGTGCCATCTGCCCCAGAAACGCCATAGAATATTAGGCTCGTACGTTGGAGTGTACGCCCAGACTTTTCCAAAGCTACGATTGTGTTGGCGAAGGTTGGAGCATCGGAGTTCTGAACAATACTGTCGATCTCGGCAAGCTGTTGCTTCATACCCTCTTTGAAGGCTGGGAGATAGTCCTGACTCTCTATCTGAGAAAAGTCTGGTGCTTGGTAAGAAAGACTTGATTCGCTAAGCAATGGATTCTTGTCTGTTTCCTTGTTTTGATTACAAGCTGTAAGCATACTTAAAAGTGCTAGTGAGATAATTGTTTTTTTTGTCATAATACTAATATTTGGTTCATGTCTTAAAGGGTAAAATTTCTTCCGTAACTTTTTGAGAAATCGTAGGGAACATTTTTTTGAATCGTAGGGAAGGTTTTGAAATTTCTTCCCAACAAATTTTTGAAGGTCTCATTTTATTATGGAAAACTTAATTCTCGGTCTAATTTTATAGATTAATAGGAATTTTAATATCTAATAGATCACTCGATCTATTTTTGTAAGGAACTCCTCTTGACCAAATTTCCATTTTTCCTTTCATTACAATATCCTCATTGTACTCATCACTAGAAGAATCTTTGGGATATATGAATTGTCCAAAGGGGATAAAGGTTACTCCATCAAGTTCTTTGGTTTTTAATATGATTGTTTTATCTGTAGTATTTTTCTTTATTGTAAATGGAGCCTGTTTTTTTCTAGACCCTCCTTTCATCTTTAGACTTATGTATTGATATAGTTCATTCTTAAAAACATCAAAGTCATAGTTTGTTTGGTGGATTGTTATTGTTGATGAAAAGATTGTTTCATACCTAGCCCACCAAGAAATGAGCCACCCATATTCTCTTTGAGCCGAAAATCTAAGTGTAAGTGTTGAATAATGTGGGTCAATTCTTATTTCAAGGCGAGCTTTTCTATCCTCTGTTTTAGCAAAAGCATTATTAGTCCTAAAATTATCTACAGGTTTAGATAAAATTGAATATTTTCGAAGTTCTTCAGTATTACGAAAAAGGTCAATATGATAGAGTTTGTTTCCTATAAAGTAAAGCCCAAGTTCATTTGCGATATTAGCTTCTATTATACTTTTTGCTTTAAGTTCTGGATATATGTCTGCTTCGGAGTATAAAGCATATTTTAGTGTTTTATTTTTAAATGATGTAAAAGATGTATCTGTTAAGAATGATTTTGGATTTAACTTAAGCTGTTCATCAATCTTTTTTTCAATAGAATTAAAGCATTCATAGAAGGTTTTAATTCCAAATGTCTTAGATCTGTTCATCTGATCTTTGGATGTTAAGCTCTTAAACTTCTCAACCAGAGAATTGAACTGTTCCATATTTGAAAATTTTAGAGTTGGAACACCTTTGTAAGTAATGGTAGAGATTCCTATATTGTTTTCTTTCAAACTCATTGAATC
>PDWI01002562.1_pt1 | contig 27066 bp, 20 predicted proteins | sample 1430891 | NCBI WGS metagenome assembly PDWI01 (sample SAMN01162508, study PRJNA174530) | Oral metagenome, whole genome shotgun sequencing project. | biome: Marine environment; feature: Marine mammal; material: Swab sample of the gingival sulcus; isolation source: swab sample of gingival sulcus... | reverse complement strand
AAACAAACAAACAAACAAACAAACAAACAAACAAACAAACAAACAAACAAACAAACAAACAAACAAACAAACAAACAAACAAACAAACAAACAAACAAAGGTAACATAATAATGTCAAAGAGGCTCTTAGATAACAATGGCGAGAAGCCCAATATACTTTGTATTGATGACGATAAACGCATTCTCCGCAGCATCAAAGCCACCTTCCGAAAAACCCACAATGTTTACACCACCACCTCAGCCAGTGAATTTGCGCGCTTACTAGAGGAACACCATATGCATGTTATCCTCAGCGACCAACGGATGCCAACGATTAGCGGCACTGAGCTATTGCGCTTTGCCAAAGAGTTATGTCCCAACTCCATTCGCATTTTACTCACCGGTTATGCCGATAATGAAGCCGTTATTAGCTCCATTAACGACAGCGAAGTCTTTCGCTACATCAAAAAGCCTTGGAATCTGGACGAAATTCGCGACATTGTTCAGCAAGCTACCGACATTGCCCTCACCTTGCAAAACAGCGAATCCATTGAGCTCCTCGAAGGTGGCGATGACAACGACGACCAGCTAAGTCATGGAGGCGGCGCTCGTCCCACGCTACTCTACTTTGATGAAGCCCCGCTCTCCGCCCAACACTTTGTTGACGTTTACGACGGCCACTACGACATCACCTGCGTGAATGACTGTCAAACCTTCAAAGACGCTATAACCAAACAAGAATTTGCCATTGCCGTCGTCAATATGGATGTCAATGATGGTAACATTATTCCGATTATCAATAAATTAAAAGAAGCACAACCGTTTGTTATGACCGTGCTACTCAACCAATACAGCGACTCCGATAAACTCATTGACTTGATTAACAGTCATCAAGTTCATCGCTATTGCTTAAGACCCATCAATAGTGACATCGTTAAAGTCAATTTACAGAGTGCCGCCGAAGCGTTTTGTGCCATGAAAAAAAGCCCCAGAGCGCAGCTACAATACCTACTAAAAGCCTTGGAAAACTCGCACATTACCGATGCGCCAGAGCTAAAACAACGCATTATCGAACTGCTAGAGGCCGAACAATTTAAAGCACTTTGGGAAACGCCCAAGCAGCCTAGTCACAGTCCCGCCCAATACGAAAGTCTAAGCGCATAAAAGCCGACCATCTGTTGCTCATGAATACTCGACACGCTCACTACGACTGCGGCGTTTTTATTGGTCGCTTTCAACCGTTTCACATCGGCCACCTACACGTTTTTAGCGAAGCATTAAAAACGGTTAGCCGGCTGATTGTCTTGGTCGGTTCAGCTGGTGGCGCTAGAACATTGCGCAATCCCTTTACCTTTGACGAGCGCGTTGCGATGATGCGCGCCGCCCTGCCCCAAAATTTGAGCGAGCGCATTGATTTTCAACCGCTACCCGACTATACCTACAACGACAGCGCTTGGGTCACCGGCGTTATCAGCACCGCCGAAGCCGCCATCAACGACGAGGCACGCATAGCGCTCATCGGCCACGACAAGGACGAAACGACCTACTATCTACAATTATTCCCCCATTGGCACTACGTCGAAGTCGGCAACCTCGCCGGCATCAACGCCACCGCTATTCGCGCAGCCTACCTCGGCGCTGACCAGCCGGCCGCATTTAGTAATGATAGCTTGTCACAAGCCACCCAAGTATGGCTACAACAATTTAGTCAAACGCCGGCTTTTACCACCTTGGCCGCCGAGTATCAAGACGCCAACCAGTTCAAAGCCGCGTGGAAAAATACGCCCTACCCCGTGATTTTCACTACCGTAGACGCTTTGGTGCGCTGGCATGACGAAGTGTTGCTCATTCAGCGCAAACATCTACCCGGCAAGGGTCTGTGGGCTTTACCCGGCGGCTTTCTCGACAAAGACGAAACCTTACTCACCGCCTGCCTGCGCGAGTTGTCAGAGGAAACCCAACTCGGCATGGATAAAGATAGCCTCAAGCGTGCACTGGTTGGGCACGACGTGTTCGACGACCCCAAGCGCTCGTCCAGAGGTCGCGTGATAACGTATTGCTATTATTTTGATATATCGGCACTACCGGAAAAACCACCGGCTCAAGCCAGCGATGATGCCGCGGCCTTTGAATGGGTAAAATTGGCCGATTTAACGCCGGCCACGTTGTTTGAAGACCACTATTTTATTGTGCAGGCTTTGTTGGGTAGGGGTTAACGACACAAATTTTTAAAAAAGAGAACTTCTTATATTTTGAATAATTGTTGAAAATAAGAAATCACTGTCCCCCCTCTTTCTAAAAGAGGGGGTTAGGGGGAGATTTGAAGTGATTGGAAGAACCGGCCACCGTCAAATCCCCCTCAGTCCCCCTTTTGGAAAGGGGGAGGCAGCCCACTGCAATATAATAACTTTTTCAATCATCTTAACCTGATTGTTTTCAAAAAATGTATCGGTATCTATGTTTTAGCCAACGTAGGTACGATTAGCGTAATCGTACGAATATCCGAACAAAAAACATTAATAAAAACCACCACGGAGAACCCCATGATACTTTCAGCCAACCCCATTCTCAATATTGACTCTTACAAAGCCTCGCACTACCTGCAATACCCACCGCAAACCGAGTACGTTTCCAGCTACATCGAATCGCGTGGCGGCAAATACGCCGAAGGCGTCTTTTTTGGCTTACAAATTTTTTTAAAACAATATCTCAGTAAGCCGATTACCGCCCAAGACATCGACGAAGCCGAAACCGTACTCACCCAACACGGCCTACCGTTCTCGCGGGCCAATTGGGAATATATTTTGAACGCCCACGATGGCTATTTACCACTTAAAATCCAAGCCGTTCCGGAAGGCTATGTCATCCCCACCCAAAACGTCCTCTGCCAAGTCACCAACACCGACCCCAACTGCGGTTGGTTGACCAGCTATGTCGAAACTGCCATATTGCGCGCCGTGTGGTATCCGATGACCGTGGCAACGATTTCGTGGCACTGCCGTCGCGTCATTGACAAATATATGCGCTTGACGGCTGACACGCTAGACGGCATGGATTTCAAACTCCACGATTTTGGCGCCCGTGGCGTCAGTTCTTACGAAAGCGCCGCCATTGGTGGCTTGGGTCATCTGGTGAATTTTTTAGGCACTGACACCGTACCGGCTTTGGTACTCGGGCGCGATTGTTACGGCGAGCCGATGTCCGGCTTCTCCATTCCAGCCGCCGAGCACTCCACCATGACCGCGTGGGGCAAAGACAACGAAAACGCCGCCTACGAAAACATGCTAGACACCTTTGCCGGCGAAGGCAAATTAGTGGCGGTGGTCTCCGACTCCTACGACTTGTGGAATGCCATTGACCATATCTGGGGCGAGGAATTGCGCGACAAAGTCATCAATAACGGCGGCACGGTCGTCATCCGCCCCGACTCCGGCGATCCGGTACGCACGACCTTAGAAGTGGTCGAGCGCCTCATGGACAAATTTGGCTATCAAGTTAACGCCAAAGGTTATCGCTTGTTGCCCGACTACCTGCGCGTCATTCAGGGCGACGGCATCGACGCCGAATCCCTAGAGCATATTTTAAAAACGCTAAAAAATAACAAAATTTCAGCGGACAATGTCGCTTTTGGCATGGGCGGCGCGCTGTTGCAAAAGCTCAATCGCGACACCATGCGCTTTGCCATGAAAGCCAGCTACGCCTGTGTTGACGGCCAATGGCGCGACGTGTTCAAAGACCCCGTTACCGATAGCGGCAAACGCAGCAAACGCGGCCGTCTCGCACTCGTCAAAACCGACAACGGCGGCTACAAAACCGTGCGTGAAGAAACACTCAATGGCGAGCGCAACGTCTTACAAGTGGTCTGGGAAAACGGCAAACTGTTGGCCGATTGGTCACTGGCCGATGTCCGCCGGCGCGCCAAGGGCATTATTGAACAAGGCGAAGTGTAATCGATACAGGCAGTCAACGCGCTTGGATACCGCAGCAGTTTTACTCCCCGTCGCCCTAGACCGGCCATTTGACTATGAGCTCACCCAACCGGCAACGATTGGGCAGCGAGTTTTGGTCGAGTTCGGCAGGGCCGGCAAAAGTGTCGGTCTCATTGTCGCCATCAACCGCAACGATGAAACGCCGCGCAGCTATACCTTAAAGCCGGTGCTGGCGGTGCTGGAAGATTTCGCTGTAGTCAACGCACCGTGGTGGTCGCTGTTGCGCTTTGCTTCGCGTTACTATGCCGAACCCTTGGGCAAGGCGCTCAAAAACGCCTTCCCCAAGCGCCTGCACGAAGCCAAAGCGCTGGCTTTGCCGACGTGTGAGTTTTACTCCCTTTCCGAGGCCGGCCAGCGAGCGTTGACTCAAGCGCAGCTACCGAAAAACGCCGTGCGTCAGCGGCGCTTCCTACAAACCCTCAGCGATAAGCCGGCCATCACACTGGCTGAATTGCGCCAGCTGGCATTTAGCAAAACCGATGTCAACAAAGCCGATACAGCCGGCTATCTCCGTATTAAATCTTGCTCACCGTACGCCGAACAAACGCCAGTTGTACCGGCCGACTATCCATTAAATGCCGAACAACAAAGCGTTATCGACGCAATTACGTCATCGCTGACCGGCTTTCAAGGACATTTATTGGAGGGAGTCACCGGCTCTGGCAAAACCGAAGTCTATATTCAACTCATTGCCAAAGCCATTGAAAATGGCGGTCAAGTGTTATTGTTAGTGCCGGAAATTGGCTTGACACCGCAGATGCTGGCACGCTTTACGGCGCGGTTTGGCAAGCGCGTCGCTAGCTATCACTCTGGCATGAGCGATGTGGTGCGCCGCGATGTGTTTTTGTCGGCCATGTCGGGTGAATTGCCGATTTTAATTGGCACGCGCTCGGCCATTTTTGTGCCGATGGCCGACTTGCGCTTGATTTTAATCGACGAAGAACACGACCTATCGTACAAACAACAGGAGGGCTTTCTCTACCACGCCCGCGACTTGGCGCTATTTCGCGCCCAACAGGCCGGTATCAATGTCGTGATGGGCTCGGCAACACCGAGTTTGGAGAGCCTCTACAATGTCTCAGTCGGCAAGCTGTGCCCGCACACACTCAGGCATCGCGCCACGCAAGCGGCTTTACCGGCCATCCACCTTATCGACCGTCGCGGTCACTCGCGCGACACAGTCTTGGCCGACAAAGTGCAGCAGCAAATGCGATTGGCGCTACAGCGCGGCGAGCAAGTCTTGCTGTTTCTCAACCGCCGCGGCTTTTCGCCAGTGATGGGTTGCGGCCATTGTGATTGGCGCAGCGATTGTCCCAATTGCTCCGTCTTTCAAACCGCCCACATTCGACTGCGTCAGCTGTGTTGTCACCACTGCGGACACGTCGAGCGCTTGCCGCTGAAATGCCCGAAATGCGGCGATAGCGATATCTATTTTATGGGGGCGGGCACGGAAAAGTTAGAAGCCCAGTTGCATCAACAATTCCCCACTCATCGCATTTTGCGCCTAGACCGCGATAATCAAACGACAGCCAAACAGCTCGATAAAGCGCTGGCGCGCATTCACGCTGGCGAGGTTGATATTATTTTAGGGACGCAATTGGTGGTGAAAGGCCACCACTTTCCCAAAGTGACCCTTGTCTGCGTCGTCGATGCCGATAGTGCGCTGTTTAGTAGTGATTTTCGCGCCGAGGAACGCCTGTATCAGCAACTCATTCAAGTGGCCGGTCGCGCCGGCCGCGAGCGTAGCGGCCACGTATACGTGCAATCCAGCGTGCCAGAGCACCCCATATTTCACGCCTTGATGCGCCACGATTATCAAGCCTATGCTCAAACCTTGTTGGCTGAACGTCAACAATTTGCCCTGCCGCCCTTTACCGCCATTGCCCTAGTCAAAGCCAGCGCTCGCGAGCAGTCGGTGGTGCTGGATTACCTGCGCGCCATTCGCCAGACGCTAGACGAACACGCCAGAGAAATTGACGTACTAGGACCGGTGCCGCTGACGGTGGAAAAACTCAACCACCGCTATCAAGCCCAGCTCTGGCTGTCCGCCCAAGCCAAGAAGACACTCCAACGCCGATTGCCGTTGTTGGAAAAAATTATCGAACACTTTGACCCGACCAAACGCTATCAGACGATTATTGATGTTGATGCGGTTTAATAATAATTCGCGGTATAGCGGTTGGGGTAACGCGTCACCAACCCCGTCATAAACCAAGCATTAAAGAGTAAGAAAAATATCACTCCAATATTGTGCGACATAAAGGCATTCGTCATCGACCCAACGTAAAAGGCACAACACACCGCCACCCCACACCAAGCCGCGTTGCGCTCTACAGCGTTCAAGGTTCGGGTACGCAATTTCGCGAGGTAGTGTAGCGCTGGATAGAGGTACAACGCAATAAAAGCCCCGCCGCCCAACAACCCATAGCGCGCAAATTTATCGATAAAATCGTTGTGTAAATGGGTAAAGTTCCCAATATGTTTATAACATAATCCGGCGTTAGCAAAGGCCTTTATGCCATATTTCAGTTCATCACCCCAGCCCAACCAAGGATAGGCTGCAAGCAATTTCGGTCCACAGCGCCACATTTCCAGTCGCAAGCCTTCCGAAGTGGCTGACTGACCTTGCATAAATTTTTTGATGCCAATAAATATGTGCTGAAAACGAACTTCTACTCCCGTTTGAGGAATAGTATACAGTAGTGCAATAAGTGTAATTAGCCCTGTCAAAAGCCAACAAAAGTTTCTCAATCGGTGGGTTTGTACAGCCCGTGGGTAAACAAATAAAATCACAGGCAACATCAACCAACCGCCACGTCCACCACCGAGCACCGCAGCGGCAACACCTAAAAAACAAGCGCCGTAAGCCAACCACCACGTCGCCGAAAAAGCCGAATACAACAAACCAGAAAAAGCGACAGCTATCGCCATTATCATACTGATATTAGAAAAATTAATACGATTTTGATAGCCGATAGGAACGCCAATAGGCGTGCCTTTAACAAAGCGCGAATACGCCACCAAGGCAAAAGCCACCACACAGCCGGCCGCCAACGCATAAGTAAATGCTTTCGGCGAAGGTCGCCAACGCCACAATGCGATAAGTAATGGAATGGAGAGTAAATAGCGACTGAGCTTATCGTATTCTTGAACTGATTGTTCTTGATAAATCGACCAAGCCACCATCAATAAAAAGTACAACAGCAAGTATTGTCCCCAGCGCTTCCCCGATTGCAACAGTGGCGGGGCGTCTCGCTCGATAAAAAAGCAAGCCACGCCGCAAAGTACCAGTAATCCTGTTGCATACCCGTAGCCACTGCGTACGACAAAACACAGCGCAAAAGCCAAAAACCAACACAATGTGGCGGCCACCTGACCATAATATATTTTTTTCATTTGATTATTGTGTAATGATTATCTAATTATTATTGAGTATTATTTTTTGTTGTTTGATAGTGCTATTGCTTCGTGCAATAAACCCCCATCTCAATATGGTGCGTATAAGGAAACTGATCAAATACGGCCATGCGTACAACGCCATGACTGCGTTTAAGCGTTTGCAAATTGTCCCACAGCGTATCGGGGTTGCAGGAAATATACAAAATATTATCAAATTGTTGCATCAGCTGGAGTGTTTGCTCATCCACACCGGCGCGCGGTGGGTCAACAAAAATGCTACTGACCTCATAATCACGGACATCAATATTGTCGTGAGCAAGGCGTTTGAAAGCGCGCTGGCCGGTAAAGGCCTGAGTAAACTCTTCTGCGGATAAGCGCGCAATGGCAATATTTTCACAACCATTATCGGCGATATTGTGACGCGCCGATGCCACCGAGGTCTTGGCGACCTCTGTTGCGAGGACGCGACGAAAATACTGCGACAGTGGCAAGGTAAAATTGCCGTTGCCACAGTAAAGCTCTAATAAATCTCGGTCGCGACTGTTCATGGCCGCTGCCTGCTCACACGCCCATGTCAACATGTGTTCACAGACATCGGCATTTGGCTGGGTAAAGCCCCCCTCAATCTGGCGATAGCGAAAGGCCTTGCCGTGGACTTGCAAAATTTCGGTGACGAAATCTTGGGATAAAATGACTTTTTGCTTGCGACTGCGGCCAATAATATGGATATTCAAAGCGGTGGCCAGCGCGTCGGCTTGTGCTTGCCACATTTCGTCCAAGACTTTGTGGTAAATCAGCGTCACCAAAGTTTCACCGCTTTTTGTCGAGAGAAATTCAACTTGAAACAAGCGCTCAATCAACAGCGGTTGAGCTTGCAAGGCCTTGAGCAACTCCGGCATCAAGGCATTAATACGGCGGCTGGCAATCGGCAGTTGGTCGGTGCGACGCAGTGTTTTTTGGCTGGCGCGTTGGCCGGCCTCAAACATGGCGTAATAGGCTTGGCCGGTATTCTGGCCGCTACTGTCGCGCTCGTGCCATAGGCGAAATTCGGCACGTTGGCGAAAGTGTACCGGTGGCGAGGCAAAAACGTCTAGCGCAACGTCATCGCCGAGGAATTCAGCAAAGCGCTGACGAATGCCGGCGACTTTGTCATTCAATTGTTGAGAATAGTTTTGTCTATCAGGGAGTATCTTGTCAATCATAGCGCCAAAGGGTAAAAGAGCCGGCGTCATAATGCAAGCAAAAAAACAAAAGATACCCTCACCCATCACCACATTGACGAAGCGGCCACCAGAAAAAGTGCCGATAACACTTGCTAGAGGCCGTCGATATATGGAAAAATACTCACTCTATCTTTTCTACAGCCTCTGGGAGGATTTATGTTTTCAACCACACTCAGTGTCAACATTGACCACATCAACTATGGCAATCACCTTGGTCACGACCAGCTCATTACGCTCATGCACGAGGCCAGATTGCGCTTTTTTGACCGCCTTGGGCAATCTGAATTCGACTTCTACGGCATTAGTTTAATTATGAAATCACTAGCGGTCAACTACCGTCAAGAAGCCTTTCGCGGCGATAAGCTGACCTTTGCACTCACCATTCACGAGGTGCGTGGCTCGGCCTTTTCACTGCACTACGACATTCGCAATGCCCTCGGTGAGGCGATTGCCGACGCTGAGGTGGTTTTGGTCGGCTTTGACTATGGCAATCGTCGTGTGGCGCGCTTGCCCGATTTGTGCCGGCAAGCGCTGATGCAATTGCCGGCACAGTGATTAACGCCCGTCGGCGAGCTTGACCCAACTGCCTCGCCCCACTTTTTTCACGCTAAAGCCGTCTAAGCACGCCAGTAAGTCTTTAAAGGTAGTGTAGCCATATTGCTTGCTGGTGACGCCTTTGGCGCGTGCATAACTGCCGATGTCGCCAATTTTTGCCCAGCCCTTGTGCGCGCCTTTCTTTTGTTTGGTCTGCTTAATGCCGTCACGAAACAATGCGGTTAAGCGCTTTAAGTCTTTTACATCAAGCAATTGTGCCTTAACCCAGACGTCGTTCCCCTGCTGAACTTGTTCAAAGTGATTGAGCGCTTCTAAAAATTCTGGATAGGTGGCACAATCGTAATCTTTGCTACTAATGTCAAGGTCTTGGTAAATGAAATTTTCAATAGCCTCTTGATTGGCCCACTCCCCACCGTCCTCAACGTATTCTGATGGGCCGACATGCGGCTCGGCGAGCGCGTGTATCGCTTGATTAATCAGGCTTTCTAAGCGCTGGATTTCAATCAATTCCTCTTCGTCATAATCCCTGATGACGCTTGCGGCCTTAAAAATTTGTTGTGTCATTGCCGAGGAAGAAACCGGCATCTCGCTATCCATAGGCGTTAGGTCGTCTGCTTCGATATCATCACCGCCTTCTTCGCTTTCTTCGATATTATCATCTTCACTCACCTGCCACTCATCAGCTAAGTCGACATCGGCTAAATCAGCATCGACTGGCCTAGCTTTGATACGTTGTTCTTCGACAAAAAGTTGCTCATCTAGTTCCGGTTCACTCAACTGTTGTACCTTTTGCAATAGCTGCTCATCAACGGTCGGCGCTGGCACATCAGCATCAACGACCAACGGTGTGACGCTGGTCAATCGGAGTGCTTCAGGACGAATTCGTACACAATAAGTACCGGCAATGGTTTGAAATTCGTAGTGCCCCACGGCCATCATTAACGACTTCAAATTCTGATAGCCAAAATGGTGAGGATTGATGCCGCGTTTTTTGATAAGCGCCCCAATACTGGCCAATTTTGCCCAATCGTCAGCGCCAGCGTGCAGGCTAACCGCAGTGGCTAAGGTCTTGACCAAGGCTGGGTTCGCTTGCAATTGCTCGCGCGGGACGGCGGTACGCCCCGGCAAAATTTGTGGCATGGCCGAGGCAAACGGCTTGGGTTTGGCCGGTTCTCCCAATCGCACATCGGCAATCAGTATCATGCCGGCACTTTTATGCGTTTGGAATTGCGTCAAGTTATCAACTAACTCCAGCAGACTGTTGTAACCTAGCTGCCGGTAATCCATGCCAAAATTGGCACGCATATAGCGTTCGACCTCAGACAGTTTAGCCCAGCCAGCTTTTTGGTATTGCGCGATGGCATTGCTGATGACGTTAACCAATGCCTCTTCCTCGGCCATAAATTTTGGCGCACGGTAGCTGCTGGCGTTGGCATAATCGTAGCGGTCTCGCACAAAGGCTTGGCCATTATGGTAGAAAACCTCAATGTTATTAATTTGCTTAATCAGCTCATCCATACTGCTGACGCGATAAATATCCACCGGCAACTGCGGATCGTTGGCGAGTATGTCACCAAGCTGCGCCAAACTCATCATACCCTGCTGCCCTTGTTCGGCCAGCGTGGTGCGAATTAGGCTGAGTAAATACGGGTTTTTATTGGGATCAGGGCCATTAACGCGCGGCTTGAACCCATTTTGGGCGGCCGTTTGTTTATCACTTAGGTCAATAGAGAGTTTTTGGAACTCGTTGCAGGCATTCACCAGTGATTTCGAGCTGTTGGGCTTGCCGATGCCGATGACGTATTTGCCGTACTCTCGCAGACGCAGGCACAGCGGTGAAAAATCACCATCGGAAGAAGCAATGCAAAAAACATCAATTTGATGCGTGTGTAGCAAGTCAACAGCGTCTATGCACAAGGCAATATCCGAAGAGTTTTTGCCACTCAAGTGATCGAATTGCTGAACGGCAGTCAAGCCCCCCTCGGTCACTTGGCGAGACCACGCGTTCATGTGAGGTTTTTGCCAATTGGCATAGATGCGCTGGATACAAAGATTACCTCGGCCTTCTAATTTTTTTAATATCATGTCATAGCTACTCGCAGGCAAATTGTCAGCATCAATCAACAAAGCGATGGTTGGCATATCGTGAAATGCGACTGTAGCGCGCGTGTTGGAAAAATTGTTCATTTTGTCATACCTCGCGTATAAAATTGAAAATAACAGAAGTCCCCAGTTTGATAATGTAGGCTACCCAAGTTTAATTTTATTCACTCAGCAAAACAATCAACAACACAATGAATAAAATAATATAATTCCCAAGCTGACAACGAAACAACAACACCTAACCTCACTTGGGAGGGGACTGGATGTCGCTCTGGGCAACACAGGGCAAAATAATCCACACTCAATAGGGCGACGTTCATTTTATCATAAAATTGTTACGCCATTTTACTCACCATCTAGATTTTTAACCAGCCGCATGCCTCGCGTACTATAGAGGTCCTAGCTAAATAAAATTTAAAGTGAAAAAAACAGTTTTTATTAGTATACTAGGCAGCTCAGTGACAATAGCTTGCATTTTTGAAAAAATTGCCCAAGTATTGTCAGCAACCGTTTAGTTATGAAGTATGATACAAATTACCACCAACGATTTATCTTTAAGCATCGACAACAGCCGACTCACCACACTCAACGTCTATGATAGCCAACAAGCGCGGCTGGCGCTGGCCGACATTTGGAAGGTCGATACCGAGGACTTGATGCAGTATCAAGCGCTTTTTTTCGACAAATCCATCAACCAATTGGACGACAAGCAGTCCTTTATTACGTTGTCGTCGTCGTCACACGGTTACGTCGCCGATGCCGACGAATTTATTGATGCCGCCGAAGCCAAAACGCAAATCGAAATCGATTTAGAAATTATCAATCGCGAGTCGCAATGGAGCGCCGAAGACTCCATTTATTTTGACACGTGGTGGCCGGCACCTATCATGGACAGCGAAAACCATATTTTAGAATTCGGTGTCTCCCTCAAAGACTACCATCAAAAGGTTTTTAACCGCACACTCAACCGCATTATCTTAACGCGTTACGGGCATTTATCGCTCAATTACAGCTTGGCAGAGAGCGATGTTGACAATGCGCAATCTTTGCCTTACTATCGACAAAAATTAGATGAAATCATTGATGCAATTACTATTTCCGAGGGATATCGTTACCAAGATGTCGATGAAGATAACGATATGCCATCGCGTTCTCGCCTAATTAATTTAATCTTATCCTCAGAGATTTTTTAAAAAGTCAGGTGCAAGCGCTGTTTTCAAGGCTTAATTTTTGCTACAATGGTGAGCAGTTTGGACTATTACAAATCGGGAGTAACTCATGAAAGGAAAGCAACTATTAATCGGTAGCTTGTGCTTGCTTTGCACAGCAGCGTTTGCACAAAGCCACTACAAAGGCAAAGTCATTTACAAATGGAAAAAAAATGACTTGGTTTACTACAGCCATATCCGGCCGGCTAACGTCACCGATTTCGTCAAACTCGATTCGCAAGGCCGTAAAATTGAAGATCTTGGCGACGGTTTTGGCCAAATTGTCGAGATTGCGGTACGTCCAGATATTCCTGAAAATAGCCCTGAGAACGACGGCCAACCCCAAAATGATGTCGAAGCCGCCGCCAAGGAAATTGAAGACAACATCTCGGCACAACAAGAAGCGGCAAAGCGCCAAAAAAATTGTGAAATTTCCAAAAAAAACATGGCCACTCTCGACAGTGGCGAGGTTTACGAGCCTGACGCCGCGGGTAACATGATGCGCTTAACACCAGAGCAAATGGCCTCTAAGCGCGCCAATGTCCAGCGCGACATTGATTACTTCTGTGCCCCTCAGTAATTCTCTGTCAGCACAGTCAAGCTACCGAAACCCCTAGCTAGGGGTTTCGGTGTTTTTATTGACAAGGTTATCAGCCTACAGCGTAGCCACAGGTGACAAGCCAAGCGCAGCTTATGCCATAATTCAACCATTTATAATATTTATTAATATTTACCAACTTATCCTTTACCATTATGCGATTATCTAATTATTACCTCCCCACAATGAAAGAAACGCCGGCCGATGCTGAAATTGTCAGCCATCAATTGATGCTCCGTGCTGGCTTAATTAAACAAACCACAGCCGGTATTTATACGTGGCTGCCACTCGGCATGAAAACTTATAAAAAAATCGAGCAAATCGTGCGTGAGGAAATGAACGCTATCGGCGGTTTGGAAGTCGATTTGCCCTCGGCACAGCCGGCTGAATTGTGGCAGGAGTCAGGCCGCTGGAATGACTACGGCCCAGAATTACTGCGCTTTAAAGACCGGCATCAGCGTGACTACTGCATTGGGCCAACCCACGAAGAGGTTATCACCGACCTCATTAAAGGCGTGGTGACATCGTACAAACAATTGCCGTTGACACTATACCAAATTCAGAAAAAATTCCGCGACGAAGTTCGTCCACGTTTTGGCGTTATGCGCGGCCGCGAATTTTTGATGAAAGACGCCTATTCATTCCATGCGGATTTGCCGTCACTACAGCGCACCTACGAGGACATGAGCGGTGCTTATCACCGCATTTTTGAGCGTATCGGCTTAGATTTTCGCGCCGTATCGGCTGATTCGGGGAGCATCGGTGGCGACAGCTCGCACGAATTTCACGTTTTGGCAGCCACTGGCGAAGACGCCATCGCCTTCTCGACCGGTAGCGATTTTGCCGCCAATATTGAAAAGGCCGAATGCCTAACACCAGCCAGCGCGCACTTCCCAACAGCGATTGAACGCCAAAAAGTCCACACGCCCAATTGTAAAACCATTGCCGCCGTGTGCGAATTTTTAAAGGCCGATGTCAAATCCTCAATCAAAACCTTGGTGGTCGAGGGCGAAGACGGCGGCTTAGTCGGCTTGTGTTTGCGTGGCGACCACACGCTGAACGAAGTCAAAGCTGAAAAACTCGATGATGTAGCGACACCGTTGACAATGGCCGACCCAGAAAAAATTGCCGCGACCTTGGGTTGCAATATCGGCTCTATCGGGCCAGTGGATTTTCAAGGCAAAATTATCGTCGACCGCAGCTGCTTTGTCGAACAAGCGATTTGCTGTGGCGCGAACGAAGATGACTACCACTACACGGGCGTCAACTGGGGGCGCGATGTCGGCGATGACATCACCGTGGCCGACATTCGCAATATCGAAGCCGGCGACCCCAGCCCCGACGGGAAAGGTGAAATTGAAATCCGCCGCGGCATCGAAGTGGGTCACATTTTCCAACTGGGCAACAAATACTCTGCCGCCATGAATTTGACCGTGCTCAACGAGGCCGGTAAGTCTATCGTGCCCGAAATGGGCTGTTACGGCATCGGTGTCACTCGCATTGTTGGTGCTGCTATCGAGCAAAATCACGACGAACGCGGCATTCTTTGGCCAGAAGCCATCGCGCCATTCACCGTCGCCATTGCCCCGATCAACTATGGTAAATCCGAAGCCGTGACGCAACAAGCCGATGCACTCTATCAAGCGCTACAAGCCCAAGGCGTCGATGTTTGTCTGGACGACCGCGGCAAACGCCCCGGCGTGATGTTTTCAGAGCTGGAGCTTATCGGCATCCCACACCGCGTTGTTATCGGTGACAAAACCTTGGCCGACAACGAAGTCGAATACAAGGGGCGTCGTGACGACAGCGTCCAACGCATTGGCGTCGATAATATCATGGCCTTTATTTTAAACCAATTATCTGTTTAATCTAAACTAAACGCGCTGTAGAGCAAAAGTCGTGCACTACAGCGCCAACTAGGATACATGAAAACCACAATGCCCAAACAACTCCTACATCCCAGACATTGGCCAAGTTGGCTGGGGTTTGGCCTGCTTTTTTTACTGGTCAGACTCACACCCTATCCGGTACTGATGTCGCTGGGCAGCGGCTTGGGACGGGTGATGGAAACCTTCATGCCCTATCGCCTGCTGGTCTCCAAAACTAATATTCAACTCTGCTTTGCCGACCGCGATTGGCAAGCGATTTATCGCCGGCACGTGACGTCGTTAGGCAAAGGCATTTTTGAAATGGCGATGGGCTGGTTTTTGCGGCTGGATAACTTTCAATCCCGCGTTGACCACGTTGGTGAAGCCGTGGTTGAACAAGCTAAAGCCGACGGCAAAGGTATTTTGTTTTTGGGCATTCACACCACCAATCTCGACTTTTGCGCGCCGTTGTTAAGCCAGCGCCACCCCGTTTCCCCCATGTATCAAAAGGCCAAAAACCCGGTATTAGATTATTTAATCACTCGCGCCAGACTGCGCCACTGCCCAACCGTCATTGAGCGCAAAAACATGCGCGCCATGTTGATGCGTTTAAAACAAAGTGAGGCGATTTGGTACGGTTGCGACCAAGATTTCGGGCGCAATGCCAAATCGGTATTCGTGCCATTTTTTGGCGTCGAGGCCTACACCCTGCCCTCCTACGCCAAGCTGGCCGAAAAAACGGGGGCGGTAGTTATCCCTGTGGCCGGCTTTCGCGATGACGACACAGGACGCTACATTGTGCGCTATTTGCCAGCCATCGATGTCGTCGGCATGAGCGAAGCACAAGCCGCACGCGCCATGAACGCCGCCATAGAACAGCTTATCGACGGCTACGAAGACCAATATTATTGGGTTCACCGTCGCTTTAAAACACGTCCAGAGGGCGAACCGGCCTTTTACCCGCCGAAACACCAATGAACGACCCGCTCACTCCCGCCATTACCGCAATTCACAACGGTGGCGTCATTTGCTACCCCACCGAAGGCGTTTGGGGTTTGGGCTGCCACCCCGCCTCGGTATCGGCTTTTGAGCGTTTGCTAGACATCAAACAGCGGCCGGCCAATAAAGGCGTGATTTTATTGGCCGGCAATATGGCACAAGTTGGCCTATACACCAACTTAGATGCCGAGCTCATGGCCGCTATCCGCGCCCTACACGGCGAGTTTGTCACCTGTGTACTACCCAAAAACGCCCATTGCCCCGACTATCTAAGCGGCACGTTTGACAGCGTGGCAGTGCGTTTAACCCACTACACGCCCTTGCGGCAATTGTGTTTGCGTGCCGGCACGCCCTTGGTCTCCAGCAGTGCCAATATCAGTGGCCGCCCCCCCGTTAAAAACTTGGCCGAAGCCCGCGCCACTTTCGGCAATGCCGTCGATTGCTATATCGACAGCCCCTTAGGCGGACAGGCCAAACCCAGCCGCATTGTGGCGTGGACAGCCGATAAAACGTGGATGACGGTTCGCGATTGAATTAACCAATTGATACTACTGCGAAAAAACCTATCAACCCAAACAACCCACCGTTCGCAGATGTTCAAGTTTTCTGTTAAATTTAAACCCGCTACAAATGGTGGGTTACGTCCGCCACCTACCTGACACGCTACACGCAGTTTACTCAATCCAACAATAAAAAAGCCCCGAAGCGTACAAACACGCTAGCGGGGCTTTTTTATCTTTTTAGGGTTTCTACAGAATTAGCAGAAACCTTCCAAACACTTAGTCAGATACTACGCGGATAGCATCGCCTTCGATATGAATTTCTACACGGCGGTTTTGTTGGCGACCCGAACCGGTACGGTTGCTGGCCACGGGTTGCATTTCACCTTTACCAACGGCTAGCATGGCTGTGCTGGGGATGCCTCTGGATTTGAGGTATTTGGCCACGGCAATTGCACGACGCTCTGACAGGCGCTGGTTATAGGAACGCGAAGCACGACTATCGGTGTGGCCTAAAATAACGACTTTGTTTTTCTCTGAAACCAAGCCACGTGTTTTGGCCTTCATTAGCTGAACCACCAAGCGGTCTAACTCTTGCTTGCCACCAGGGCGTAAAACAGCGCGATCAGTATCAAACCAAGCGCGACCTGTAAATTGGAAGGGCTGGAGAATAGCAGCCGGCTCGCTCATTACACCTTGCTTGTGACCCGGTGTATATATGTTTTTGTGTCTTTGCTCAGGGGTGTGGCCGAAATGCGTACACCCAGCCAATACGAAAGCCGTCGCAACGATGCTTAAATAAGTTTTTCTTTCCATTGTGTCACTCATAAAAAAGTTAATTCTTGTCCACATAGGATAATATGAAAAATTTGAAAAAACAATAGAAAACCGCGATAAAAGCCAATTTTTTTTCTCACCCCCAAAAAGGCGGGTATTTTAACCCCCTTGAGTCATTGAAAAAACACTCAACATTTACCCGATAGCTGCTAGTCAAAAACGGGTTGACTGCGATTTTTAGGTTTAACGACATTTGTTATATAATCACCGTCGAGGTAACCAATAATGAAAAAACAACTCACAACGATTACGGCCGTTTTTGTCTATTTTGTGCTCTATGCGCCGCAGCCGCTGTTGCCAACTTTTGCCAAAACCTACAGTATCAGCGTGTCACAAGCCGGTGCGCTGATGACAGCCACTTTAATTCCGCTGGCGCTAGCACCGCTGTTTTACGGCTATTTACTGTCGTTGGTTTCCCCGTCCAGACTCATTAAATACGCGGTCTGTTGCATGGGGATTAGCTGTTTGGCCTTTGCGTGGAGCGAGAGCTATCAAGAGGCGTTTGCCGTGCGCTTTTTACAAGGACTATTGTTGCCGGCCGCCCTGACTGCTATCACCACTCATATTGGCACGCATAGCCGCGGTGATGAGCTACAAAAAAATATGTCACTGTTTGTGACCGGCACGATTTTAGGCGGCTTGTTTGGGCGCATACTGGCCGGCCTATTCGCCACGGTGTGGAGTTGGCAAGCGTTTTACTACGGATTGGCCACGATGTTGTTTATTATCGCCACCAGTATCCCCAAGGAAGCCGGCGAAGCCAAAGCCCAATACGCACCACTTAAGCTCAACCGCATTGCCAACGCCTTGGCCATTAAGGCTGTACTCACCGTTTATTTAGCCGTTTTTTGCTTATTTTTTAGCTTTGTGGCCGTGCTTAATTATTTGCCTTTTATTTTGGAAACCCTACTGGATAACCCCGACGAGCTGGTATTGGGCTTGATGTACTGTGGGTTTGTCATGGGGGCGGTGTCATCGCTGAACGCCCATCGCCTTATCGCGCGCTTAGGTAGTACCAAACGCGTAATGCTGGCCGGCTACAGTTTGTTTTTACTCGCTATTATCTTGCTATTTATTCCGCTCGCTAGCGTAATTTTTGTGGTGCTTTTCCTATTTTGCGGAGCGATGTTTTTGGTGCACTCCGTTGCCGTTGCCGAAGTCAACCAGCGCAGCTCAAGCAATAAAAGCATCCTCAACGCCCTGTATGTCACCGCCTACTACAGCGGCGGAGTGCTGGGGTCGTATTTGCCGGGACTTGTTTTTGAACACTGCGGCCATGCGGCGCTGTTGGGGAGTTTGTTGCTGGTCTCTGGCGCGGGCTTTGTGGCGCTGTGGCGCTTATAGCCATACCTGATTGAAAATACGCCCTAGGGCAACGATCAATTCGGCAGAGCTGTACAATTTTTGGCCAACGCGTTTTTTCCTTTATTTTTGTTCTTTCCACAGGGTTATCCACAACCTTATCCACTGGCTCTGTGGGTAACTCACCACTGCCATATGACGAGCTAATAAAACCAATAAGCTCATAAAAATGACATTGCGCTCATTTTCTAGTTGCCTATTTTATCTGTGTTTTTTTAGAAAATAAATTTTTTACATATATTTTTATCCGCCTTGAAAATTAATTCAACCACTTGTTTTTTTATATTTTATTTTATTTTTTTGCCGATTTTATCAATGACTTGCCGGTCGTGTTTTTAACAATGCCATCGGCTCGCTCGGAAAATAAATGCACCAGCTTGAGCAGCCGTTAATGACATTCCTTAAATCTTATACACTTGGCTCAAGTCAAGTGCTTTTTCTAAATTTTTTACTTTTTTATTCAAGTTATCCACAGTGTGATATTTTTCTTAAAAAAATCGCTGTAAACTCGGCTGGCTGGCAATTTTTAGTCAAATGATACGCCACGTGCCGGCTTTGCCTTTATAATACCGACTCAACTATTTACCTTACAATGACATGCTAGAAGATATCTACATCAGCAATTTTGCCATTATCGATGCCCAGACTGTGCCGTTTGCGGCCGGCTTTAACGTCATGTCGGGGGAGACGGGCGCCGGCAAATCCATTTTGATTGATGCGCTCGGCCTGCAACTGGGCGACCGCGCCGACAGCGGCTGGATTCGCCACGGCTCGGCGCGTTGTGATATTCAATCGACTTATCGCTTTGACACTGACAGCCGCATTCAGCAGTGGCTAGTCGCCAACGAGTTTGATGGTGATGAGGCCGGCACTTGTCAGCTGCGCCGCACCCTGTCGCAGGGCGGCAAGTCAAAATGCTATATCAATGCCATTCCAACCACGGCGCGCAACACCAAACAGCTAGGCGAAATGCTGGTCGATATTCACGGCCAACACGCGCATCAATCGCTGATGTCGCCGGATAGTCAATTGGAATTATTGGATAACTTCGCCAACCACCCAACGCAACTGGCGACTGTCAAAGCGGCTTATCAACGCTGGCAAAAGCTACTTCAAAAAAAGCAGCAGCTACAAAAACAAGACGATAACTTGAGTGATAAACGCGAGTTGTTGGGTTACCAGCTTGAAGAATTGACGCAATTGCAACTACAGGAAAACGAATTTGCGACCTTGTCCGACGCGCAAAAGCAGCTGTCATCGGCCAATGACATTCTCACACAAATCAACCGTATTGAGCAGGCCTTAGACGGCGAAAACAGCGTGAACAACGCCCTCAACCAAGTGATTAGCCTCGCCACTCAAATCGCCGCCCTAGATGAGCGCGCCGAGCCAGTGACCGAGTTATTTAATCAGGCCTTCATTTATCTCGACGAAGGCCGCAGCAGTCTGCAACACTACGCCCAATCGGTGGAGTCCGACCCTGAGCGCCTGTTCGAGATTGATGCCCGCATGAGCACCCTGCACGCCGTCGCGCGCAAGCACCGCGTCGAACCCGATGAGCTGTTGTCATTGTCCGACAAGTTGCAACAGCAGTTGACCGAGCTAGACGAAGCCCTGCACACGCTCAGTCAAATTGATGCCGATATTGTCGCCGCCGAAAAAGCCTATCGGCAAAAGGCCGAGCAACTCAGTCGGGCGCGACAAAAAGCGGCCAAAAAACTCAGCCGCACGGTGATGGATAAATTGGCCATGCTCAACTTAGAAAACGCGCGTTTTGACATTGTGTTCAAAGAGAACGCCAGCGCCAAGCGCAACGGCATTGACCGCATTGTCTTTGTCTTTGCACCCAACCTCGGTCAAGGGGAAAAGCCGCTGCACAGAATTGCCTCTGGCGGCGAGTTATCGCGCATTAGCCTCGCTATTCAAGTTGCCGGCGCAGCGGCACAGCGGCATACCACCTTGATTTTTGACGAAGTTGATAGTGGTATCGGCGGTGCAACGGCTGAGGTAGTCGGCCGGCTGTTAAAAACCTTGTCACAATTTAATCAAGTGATTTGCGTTACCCACTTGGCGCAGGTGGCGGCCTTTGCCGACCGGCATATCGAAATCAGCAAATCGGTCAAAAACAACGCCACTTTTACCCACTTCCAACGCTTGGACGACGAACAGCGCCTGCAAGAGCTGGCGCGCATGAGTGGTGGCATCAATCCCGACAAAAAAACGCTGGCACATGCGCAAGAATTACGCAATAATGCCCTGCAATTTTCCAAAACTTTAACTTTATAATACAGAGAGCCGTTATGACTATGAAAACCCCATTATTAGCGACACTAACGACGCTACTGCTCACCCTAAGCGCCTGTGGCCGCATTCCTTATCGCATTGATATCGACCAAGGTAATATTATCGAACAGCAAGACCTATCGCGCCTGCGCGTTGGTATGACCAAGCGCCAAGTGCAACAAGCATTGGGCTCGACGTTGTTGGAAGACGTGTTCCACACCAATCGTTGGGATTACATTCATCGCTATCAGCAAGGCAGCAGCAATGAAATTAAAAAAAGCAAAGTGTCATTATTTTTCAGTAATGGCCGGTTAGCGCGCATTGCTAAAAAAGATTTTCAAGTGATTGAGACAGAGGCCGTACCGTATAGCACCTCGCGATAATTTGATGAGTTTGAGTAATACTTAAGTCACTTTATATCGTTCTACAAGTTATTTTTGATTATTTTTAGCAAAAAAAGCCGGTGCCGACCATGTTGTCGACACCGGCTTTTTTGCAACACTCTTTCAGCTTAGAATTTGTATTCTAGGTTGATTTTGTAGTTACGTTCGGGCGAGTGGAAGCGCTCGATGCCTTGTCTAGCATACTCGCAGCCCAACGATTTAACATTGCCATCTTGACAAACCATGTTGCTCGTACCAAACGAACGGATAGAACGTGCGCTATCCCAAGTCATATAATCTTTGTTAAAGAGATTGTAAACCCCTGCTCTCAACGTCAGATTTTTGGTTGGCTTATAAAACCCAATCAAATCAAAAATATTGTACGATTGACTTCGGTATTTTGCAAAATCATCTTTGTCGGTACTTGGATTGTAGAATTGATTGTAGGTATCTTTCGCTTTTTTAGAGGCTACATGTGTCCAATATAAATCTACCCCATAATCTTTTTCAGGCGAGACATAACCCAAACTTGCTACATGCTTGTCCGGTTGAATGGCATTCATTGGATGGTAACTATCTTCACCTTTAATTTTACCTTTTTGGTGGGTATATTTATAACCAACTGTAACTCCATCTAATTTTTCCTCAAAGTCCCCTAAGAAGGCTCTACCGTCAACCTCAAAGCCATAAACCTTGGCCTTTGATCTGTTAACATTTTGATAAGCATCATATTCAAGATCATTTGTGGCTGATAAATCAGGCTCTCTACCACGATATTTTAATTCAATAAAATCCTTATAATCAGTTTGAAAACCACTCAAAGTTAAATAGCTATTATCTTTATGGAGAGTGAAGGCCAACTCCTTGGTTTTTGCAATTTCTGGTCTTAGATCAAGTCCAGGATAGAGTCTAAAGCTCGGATGATTAAAGGTAAAGTACATCTCATCCGCAGTGGGCGCTCTAAATCCTTTAGAATATTTTGCTTGTACGCGCAAATAGTCGGTTGGGTCAACAGTGGCTCCTAGTGAATAACTATGATTACTAAAATGGCGTCTGTGTTTACCAAGTAGTTTAGCATTTTCCTCTGGATTTTTGTCCACTTTCTCTTGCCAATCAGCCCATAGTTTGTCATACTTATCTTTATTGTCGTTATAATCTTTTAAGTCCTTGATATAATTAGGGTCATTCTTTTCCCATACAGGCCACCAACTACCCGGTTGAGTGACTTGTTTGTTACCTGGATATTTTTTTGTATCCCAATACTCAGGTCCTCTGAGCGGAACTGGAGAGCCGTCTGCTAATGTAGGTTTTTCAGGTAATGGTTTAATTGTAATCATTCCTTTAGGGACTTTTGGAGTTTTTCCTTCTTCATAGGTTGGCTTGTATGAAACTCTATCATAGCGGTAGCCAGCATCAAAGCTTAACCAATCATTCACACGTATGTTGTTATCAAAATATAATGCGCCTGTTTTAACTTTAACTGGGATTAGGAATGAAGAAGGTTCTCTCTTAGGAAATGGACATGCAACCGTACCAAAGCTAGTACACTCTTTTCCGCCTGTCGATTTACTTACCCACCAATCAACTTTAGAATTTGGCAGTTTATCAAAAGTACCAGCATAATTAATCATGCTTTTCTCTGCTTCACTATATACGACACCATAATTCAGATTGTGCTCTATGCCGTTAGTTTCAAAATCCTTAGATAAATCCAAGTTAACCTGTTTAATATCAGTATTTAAGCTTCTATCCTTCCAATCTGTTTTTAACCAACCTCTACTATTTGGTATGGGTAGATTAGCATTTTTTGCTGTTGATCTTGCATATTCTTTACCTGTTTTTTCATCAAAATAATGGTCATCTAAATTAACGGTTACCCACTTATAAGGTTCATCAACAGCAGGACCGTTCCAATCCCAGCGATCATATTCTATTGCTTCTATTTTTTTATTGCAATCAATCTCTTGACAGTAAAACCAAATTTCATTTAAGGCTTTTAAATTATAAGCAACTGTTTCTGTTCCCTCTGTACCTTCGTGCCATTCACCGTGACTATCTCTTAATCCTGCAAAGATATGCCCATTCCCTTTTAAGTAATCTGGTCTCCCTCCATGCTTATCAACAACTTTAGTGACATCACCATCAAATTTTAGCTCTACACCTGCAGAGTTTTTATACGCATCACAAACTGTTCCTGCCTCACAATATTCATCAGTTCTAGCGCGTTGACTAATTTTTTGTTTAGATGCAGTAAGTTTTAAGCTATCCCACAAAGGATTTTCATCATAATTTTCATAACCAAAGGAAATGTTTTTACGAGAGCTCGAATCATTGGCATGGCGTATTTCTGTCTCAGGCCTGTCTTTCATTGTATCAGTCTTAAATCTTTGGTTTAAAGTGTAAGACCAATCAGTTCCTTTTGATGTTTTCTTTCCATCGTCATACATAAAAGTAAAGCGATTATTTTCATTGGGATTATAGGATAATTTAAACAAAGTACTTTCTTTTGTAATGGAATAAGGATCTGCTTTCCGTCTTGCACGCCCTTGCTCATAATCTTTATAATCATCATATCCAAAATTTTCTAATTCATTCCCATTGCGATTAGTTCGAACCAATAACGCATCGAAATCCTTAATACGCACGGCAGCCGTATGCGAAAGCATCGCCTCATCATTGGCTGTAGAGTAACCGGCTTTAACCCCATAGTACCAATCTTTGTCAAGTAGATAGTCCCTAGCATCCTTGGTTTCAAAAATGACCGAACCACCCAAAGCACCACTACCGACTTTGGTCGAGTCCGCACCTTTGGCGATGTTAACTTCTTTAATGTTCTCTACTTCAATGCCGTTGCGCGTATTGTTGAAGTTGCCGTAACCCTCAAACAATTCTTGGAAACCTTGCGAAGATAAATTCTCGGCTTGGTGTAGACCATCAACGGTAATATTAACGCGGTTTTCATCGACGCCGCGAATGGCATAACCACTTGAACCCATCCGGCCTTTTTCTACAACAGTAACACCGGTTTCATACTTGACTAAATCTCTGGTGTCCTGTACCTGTTGTTTAGTTAATGTTTCGGCTGTTTTGACCGTCTCGCCAATTTTTTTATTTTGAATATCTTCTGGCGTATCGGCCGTAACATCAACCGCTTCAAGAACTTCCTCAGCAACCGCCACACCGCCTAATAACATAGCTTGCGCCGCTAAACAAGCAATAATCAGTTTCTTTTTCTTCATTAAATTTACCTTTAAAGTGTCTAAATAATAATTAATAATCGGTGGCGTATTCTAAATGAAAAGAACTTGCAATACAATTAATGTTTTTAGTATTTTCAGTGATAATCTTTAGCCTCTTATTTTAGTTAACTCTATAAACAAGATAAGGTTTTTATTTACGGCAGGATGCCTACAATGATTAACCTTAACACAAGTGATAATGGATTTTATTACTCGACTATCACTGGATTATTTGCTAAATTAACGCCAGTTACCGGCCGTTGTAGCGACCGCAAGGAAACACCTTACTTTGAAGTAACTTTTTTGCTTTTAGCCACTGTTTCAAAACACCAAAATAAAATCATTGACAGCGCTATCAACATACATACAATTATCAACACCAGTATCACAAACGGAGGCTCTATGCCAACAAAAATCCCCCCACAACACGCTAATATACCTACACTTTCCAATAAAAAATATTGGTTAGCCGGCGCGTTACTCGGCGCGTTATTAAGCACTTCGGCCAATGCCTATGAGCGCATCGTGTCGGCGACCGGCAATGCCTCGGAAATTATTTACGAGCTCGGTTTAGCCGATAAGATTGTCGCCGTCGATATCACCAGCCAAACACCGGCCGAGGTCATGGAGAAAAAACCCAAAATTGGCTACCGCCGCATTTTGTCATCCGAGGGCATTTTGTCTATGACACCGGATTTGCTGATTTTAGCACCCGATGCCGGCCCGCAATTTGTCATCAAACAGCTCCAAGCGGCCAAGCTCAAGACGATTACCATTAAAGATGAAAAGACCTTGGATGGCGTCGTTGCCGATATCGAGCAGATTGCCGACACACTAGCTGTCAAAGACAAAGCCCAACCGATGATTGCGACCATTCGCAAAGATGAAGCTGAACTCAATCAAATGATTGCCGCCTACCCACGCAAACCCAATATCATGTTCTTTATGGATAGCGGTTTGGGGCGCTTTATGGGATTGGGCGCGAAAACGGCCGGCGATGGTATGATTCATATCGTTGGTGGAAATAATGTTTTTGCTGAAGAGTTTAACGGCGTAAAATCGCTGTCACTAGAGGCGTTGGCTACCGGCGATATGGATATGATTATCATTGCTTCTCACGGCGGCAAAGACGAGAATGATAAAGCCCTCACGCCAGCGGTGGAAAAATATCCCAAATTGGCCATCACTAAGGCCGGCCAAAAGCAGTGTGTTTTTACCATCGGCATTATTGAAGCCTTGGGATTTGGCCCACATATAACGACTGCCGCTAAACAAATTGCCGAGGCAGTACCGACTTGCCTAAAAGGCGAGCACAGCGATAAATCTGGTGGCGCTGAACCAACTGAACCAGTTGAAAAAACACCGCAAACTAAAAACCTAAAACAAACAGAGGAAAAATAATGAATATGCCCATTCAACCTAGAGAGAAAATTACCGACGACAACATGGCGCGCCACAACCGCTACAGTACCGACGACGGCGCGCATGATGCTTTCGAGATTTATTTGACCAACTTTGCCGGCGACTTAGCGACTATCAGCCGCGAAGACTCAAAGTCGGCCGGCTACCCCATGGGGTCAGTAGCGCCATTTATGATTGATTACACCGGCAACCCTGTGATTTATACTGCCGGCGTTGCCGAACACACTAAAAACGCCAATGCCGACCCGCGCGCCGCATTGACCATTCGCGAAGTGGAAAAAAACCACGCCATCGAGACCGGCTGGCGCTTGTGTTGTATGGGCGACTTGAAACCTGTAGGTAAAGATGAAGACGCGCGTATCCGCGAAAGTTACTTCCGTCACTATCCAAACGCCGAATTGTACGAGGGTACGCACAGCTTCCATTTCTATCGCTTAAACCTCAAAGTGGCGCGAGTGATTTTGGGCTTTGGCCGCATCGCTTGGGTAGATGCCGATGCACTGGTTCACGCTTCGCCATTTAGTGAAGAGGACGAACGAGCCATCATCAATCACATGAACGAAGATCACGTTGATGCCATGAAAAAATACCTAGAGCAACAACGCGTCGAGATTGCCCCCAACGCCAAAGACCCACAAATGGTAGCCGTCAACCAATTCGGCGTAACAATTCGCTATCGCAAGCATTTGCACTTTATCCGCTTTGAAGCCGAAGCCCACGATGCCAAAGCCGTTCGTGAAGTGTTGGTGAAAATGGCGAAGGCCTAAGGTGCCAGTTTTATAAAATAAAAAATTATGTTTGACGCGCATGGCGCGTCAGCTAACCGGCCGGTAGGGACAAGTCGCAACTTGTCCTTACCGGCCTTAGTTTTTTCTAGGGCGCGGCCTCAAACCAGCCGCAGCCACCATAGGTATCGACACATCTTTTTGAAAAGAATAAATCAAAATAATTAAAAATCATTAAGTTACAATGAACGACCTCCCCCTTTCTAAAAGGGGGATTGAGGGGGATTTGAGAGAGTAACCTCAGTTCGGGATTAAGATGTTTTTCAACTTATTGAAAATAAATTTATTTCATTCTTATCCTGTTTGGTTGTATAGTCAATAAAGACATCACGAA
>PDWI01002561.1_pt1 | contig 27075 bp, 22 predicted proteins | sample 1430891 | NCBI WGS metagenome assembly PDWI01 (sample SAMN01162508, study PRJNA174530) | Oral metagenome, whole genome shotgun sequencing project. | biome: Marine environment; feature: Marine mammal; material: Swab sample of the gingival sulcus; isolation source: swab sample of gingival sulcus... | reverse complement strand
AGCTCAAGTATACGTACTTAAAAAAGAAGAAGGTGGAAGACACACTCCATTCTTTAATGGATACAGACCACAGTTTTTCTTCAGAACTACAGACGTAACTGGTTCAATCGCATTACCAGAAGGCGTAGAAATGTGTATGCCTGGCGATAACATCGAGATGGAAATCGAACTAATTGCACCGATTGCTGTAGAAGAAGGACAAAACTTCTCAATCAGAGAAGGTGGTAGGACTGTAGGAGCAGGGGCAGTTGCGAAAATCATAGAATAGTCTAGCCTGTAAAATTGAGCCCTTTCGGCGCAGCCTGCGAGTAAACCTATCAATCGAGTATTGGTGTATACACTCAATCAAGGTTTCTCTTGTGTGCGCCGAAATCATCTCAATTTTTCGAGGCTTGATGATATATTAAATATATTTATTAGGCAAAAAAGTTTTTCGCTTCGATTTTTCACGCGCTAGCTAACTCACGAGCTTAGAGTTTCTAGGTCGAGTATCGAGTATATACACTCCCGTCGATAACTCTAAGCGTGTTCGTTGCTATCACATAAAAACTCAAACCGAAAAAGGCTAACACAATTTATTGTAGTTAATTTGGTTTAGAGAAAAAATAAGTCCTTGTTATAGATGCTTGGATTTAAAAAAGCAATATTCAAAACTTAGGTTTTGATAACATAATATTATAAGCCACTATTCACAGTGTTAAAGTAGTATGTGGATAGTGGCTATTTTTTATATTTAGTAAAGGTACTATAAATGAATACTATTTTTAAGTGTAATAATTTACATATTAGGGAAAATGATGAAACGCTGATATGTGGTATACTGAACGTCACTCCTGATTCTTTTTCAGATGGTGGCAAGTACTATGATACGGATAGCGCACTTCAAAGGGCGCTGAAGCTGGTAGCTGATGGTGCTGATATGATTGATATTGGTGGGGAGTCAACTAGACCTGGTAGCACTCCTGTCAGTGATGAGGAAGAAATTAAGAGGGTTGTACCCGTTATAAAGGCGATTAAAACCCATCCAGAGCTCCGCAAAGTGCCACTATCTATTGATACGTTTAAGTCTACTGTCGCAAGAGCTGCTATAAAGGCAGGTGTTGATATTGTCAATGACATAACTGGACTACTTGGTGATAGAGAGATGGCAAACGTTGTTGCTGAGGCGCGAGCTGGGCTTATCATCATGTTTAACCCAGTCATTATGAGACCTGAATTTGAATCGTCAAAGAAGTTCAGAAACTTTATTGTGGATGATGAGCAGTATTTTGAGGATTTAAATGCTGATAAAATGGATATAAGAACAATGATGGAAGCCTATTTTAAAACGTCTCTCAGTGTGGCAAAAAAAGCTGGTATTGATGAAAAGAATATTATGCTAGATGAGGGAATAGGGTTTGGTCTTACAAAAAACGAAAATCTAAGTCTGTTAAAGGCTTTTGATAATATAAAAAATCTGGGATTTGCTAGCTTTTTAGGGGTTTCTAGAAAGCGTTTTTTGGCAAATCTATTAGGAGAAAATGGTATTGACATCGACATGAAGACAGAAGAGGGTCTTTCTAACATGGACATTGCTTCTTCCTTTGTATCTGCTATTGCAGCTTTTTCAGGTGTCAATGTGCTTAGAGTTCATGATATACCAAAGCACAAGCAGGCTGTCATAATTGGAGATGCAATAAGAAGAGCTGGGCTAGATGAAGATGTGATACTGAAATCATATAAGGAGTAAGATATGATACTGATTAAGAAGTTTGAGTTTGATGCAGCACATCATCTCACAAAATACAATGGCAAGTGCGAACGACCTCATGGTCATACTTATTCGCTGGTTGTAAAGTTAGAAGGTACGCCAGATGAAGAGGATATGATATTTGACTTTGTTGAGTTAAAGAGGATAGTGAATGAAAAGGTGCTTGTCGACTTTGACCATCACGATTTAAATGATTTCTTTGAGAATCCAAGTGCTGAGAACATTGCGGTAGAGATTTGGAATAGAATAAAGCCATTAGTAGATAGACCAAACTGTAGGCTATATGAGATAGAAGTTTGGGAAACAAAGACATCTGGTGTTGTGTATAGAGGAGAGTAGGAATGATAGATATACAGTCAGAACGCGATACAAGAGGCGTGTATTTAAAGAATGTTGGCGTTAAAAACCTTAGAATGCCTGTCAAGGTAACTTCTGGAGATTTTACTATATCTACTGTAGCTCTTATATCCGCAGGTGTTGGACTTGATAAAGAGGAAAAGGGTACTCATATGAGCAGATTTGTGTACAACATACACGAGATGAAGAATATTGATATCAATAGCTTAGATGAGGTCTTGAGAAAGGTTAAAAGGGCTCAAAATTCGAGTTCAGCCTTTATGACGCTTAGCTTTCCATTTTTCTATGAGAAAACAGCGCCAGCTTCTTCAATGAAGAGTTTATCCGATGTGAATGTAGAAATTGATTGCAGTATGGTAGGAGATACATATACTTCTACACTAAAGGTGGAAGTGCCTATTACTACGCTATGTCCTTGCTCAAAGGCTATATCAAAGTATGGCGCTCACAATCAGAGAACTATGGCTAGGGTGAAGCTTAATAAAAATGGAGAACTCTCTATCCCTGAAATTATTGATATCGTTGAAAAAAATGCTTCTTGTGAAGTGTATAGCCTACTCAAAAGACCAGATGAAAAGTACGTGACAGAAAGGGCTTATGAAAATCCCAAATTTGTAGAAGATGTAGCTAGAGATATCTATCTATCTCTTGAAGAACTTGATGGTGTAAAGTCATTTGATGTAGAGGTTGAGAGTATAGAGAGTATACACAACCATAATGCCTATGCTAGAGCAGTGAAAGAGGAAGTATTTGAGTAGGGTTTGGATAGCTGTTGGTGGCAATATAGGAGATACAGAAGCGTATATTCATCGTGCCATAGATAAGATGGCGAATAGGGGGATACACCTACTTAAAAGCTCTCACCTCATCAGGACAAAACCCTATGGCAATGTGGAGCAAGATGATTTTATCAATGGTGTATTGCTCTGTGAAACGGGTAAATTACCTGTAGAAGTCTTGGATAATCTACTCGAGATTGAGAAAGAGCTTGGCAGAGTGAGGCTGATAAGGTGGGGACCTAGAACGATAGACCTTGATATACTCTATTATGATGATGTTGTTATGAGCAGTGAGCGCTTATTGATACCACATCCAGAAATTCAGAAGAGAGCCTTTGTACTAGAGCCACTTGTTGAAATTAGCCCTGAGAAAGTTCACCCTGTTTTGAACGTGACATCGGAAGAGATGTTATCTAGTTTAAAGCTAAATGCCCTTATTGAGTGGTTTGATAGTATGGATAGGTACACTATTGAGCTTGGACTCGATAATATTAGAGCGCTTTTATCAAAGCTTGGAAATTCACATAATAAACTTCAGACTATTCACGTAGCAGGGACAAATGGCAAGGGTTCTGTTACGACATATATGGCTTCTGTATTAAAGCAGGCTAACTATTCAGTAGGTGTTTTTAATTCTCCTTTTATTCAGAGTTTTAGAGAGAGTTTTAAGATTAATGATGAATATATTTCTGACGTAGATTTAATCCGAGTTTTAAAGCATGCAAAGAAAGCGTATGATGAACTATTAGAGGATGAGATAAAGCCTACGTACTTTGAAATATTGACAGCTATGGCATTTTTATACTTTTACGATAAAGAGGTAGACTTTGCCATTATTGAAGTGGGAATGGGTGGTCTATATGATGCAACCAATGTGATAGATAATCCACTTGTCAGCGTGATTACAAGGATTGGGCTTGACCACACTGGATTTTTAGGTGATACCATAGAGGAGATAGCTAGTCAAAAGGCTGGTATTATAAAGGAAAACTGTCCTGTCATTGCTTATGACAATATCGAAAGCGTCAATGAAGTTATTTTAGCTACAGCAAAGGATAAACATGCAAGCTTATCATTATTGGACTTAGGAAACCTTAAGGTTAATAAAAGCAATATTCATGGGATCAGTTTTGACTATGATATGTTTAAAAATGTTAAGTTATCAATGCTTGGCAGTCATCAGGCAGAAAATGCTGCCCTATCTATCATGGCGCTAGAAGTGCTTAGACAAAATGGACAGGTATCATACACAAGAGAAGAACTATATACAGGTCTTAATGAGGCATTTATTCGTGGTAGACTTCAGCTTGTACAAACAAGTCCACTTGTTCTAGTGGATGGGGCTCACAATGTGCAGGCATTTGAGACTTTGGTAAAGGTGCTAGATACGATAGAATACAAAAGACTGATTCTCGTCATTGCCATGCTAAAAGACAAGGATTACAGTACAGCACTATCTTATATTTCAACTAAGGCTGATATAGTGATATGTACAGAAGTTGATTCAAAGAGAACACTTTCCTGTGAAGAACTCTTTGAGACATCAAAAGAGTACAATGAAAACAGTTACTGTGAAGCGGAGTCAGCTTTAGCTTATGAGAAGGCACTTAAAATGGCAAACAAGGATGACTTAGTCCTTGTGACAGGCTCTTTTTACCTATTAGGAGAAGTAATAGAAATGATGTAATTATCGTCCGATTGAAAATATATTAACAATTTTCCTTAGAAAAAATGGCAAATCATCACATTTTTCAAAGGAAAAAATGTCAGATAACCACATTTTTCGTTTGGAAAATGTGGTTATCTTTTGCGTTTTTATTGAAATTTAGCTTTTTTTGGCATATAATATTCTTGAGGTGATGCTATGTATAGAAATGCTATGAGTGATTTAATTAGATGGAAAGAGAAACAAAACAAAAAACCACTAATTATTCAAGGGGCTAGGCAAGTAGGCAAAACTTGGCTTATGAAGAAGTTTGGCGAAACCTATTATGACAATATGGTCTACATCAATTTTGATAACAATAATCAGATGACTTCATTATTTGATAGTGATTATGATGTAGAAAGAATAATAAATGGTATTGAAATATATGCAAATCAAAAAATTGATACTGGAAATACGCTGCTTATTTTTGATGAAGTCCAAGAAGTGCCAAAGGTAATTAGTTCTTTAAAGTATTTTCATGAAGAGGCGCCAGCATATCAAATAATTTGTGCAGGCTCATTATTAGGGGTATCTATACACGAGGGACTATCATTCCCTGTTGGAAAAGTCGAATTTTTGAATTTATATCCATTTAGTTTTAGTGAATTTATAAGAGCTATGGGAGAAGATGCCTTAGCTGATTTAGTAGATGCTGATGATTTTGATATGGCAAATACCTTTAGTCTCAAATACATTGAACTTTTGAAAAATTATTACTATGTAGGAGGTATGCCAGAAGTCGTTAGCATGTTCTCTGAAAATGCTGATTATGATGAGGTAAGAATCCTTCAACAACAAATACTTATGGGTTATGAACAGGATTTTTCTAAGCATGCTCCAAGCAATATAGTACCTAGGATAAGATTGCTGTGGCATAGTATTCCATCACAGCTAGCTAAGGAAAACAAAAAGTTTATATATGGTCTGGTAAAAAAAGGTGCAAGGGCTAGAGAATATGAAATAGCGATGTCTTGGCTTATTGATTGTGGACTTGTTTACAAGGTGAATAGGATTAGTGAACCAAGTCTACCTCTTATGTCTTATGAAGATTTAAAGGCTTTTAAACTATACATCCTTGATGTAGGTTTATTATCATGTATGACAGAACTTCATTCTTCTGTTTTGTTAGACGGGAATCGACTTTTTAAAGAGTTTAAGGGAGCTTTTACAGAGACTTATGTCCTTTCTCAATTGGTCTCATCAAATAAGCTTAAACCATATTACTGGACAAATAGCAATGGTACTGCTGAGGTTGATTTTGTAGTGGGAAAAGGACAAGATGTTGTGCCAATAGAGGTAAAGGCAGAAAGAAATTTAAAAGCAAAGAGTTTAAAAGTTTACTATGAAAAATATAAGCCTAAAAAAGTGATTCGGACTGCTATGACTAAGTACAGTGTAGAAGAGTGGCTTGTCAATCTACCACTTTGGCTTGTTGAATCCTTGTAATCAAACAGTGAAAAGCACTGATAATACTTGACAAAACGGTCTAAATGAACTACTATAGATAAAATTAGATAAATAGGAGGTAACAATGAGAGTTGAACTTAGGAAACTATACAAGAACATCCCTGAGTACATGGACAAAGAAATCCTTGTAAAGGGTTGGATTAGAAATCATAGGCAGCAAAAGGAATTTGGCTTTATTGAATTTGCTGATGGAACTACTTTTGAAAGAGTACAGGTAGTGTATGATACAAATTTAAATAATTTTGACGAAGTACAGGCTCTCAGGGTTGGCTCATCAATAGGTGTTAAAGCTGTAGTTGTGAAGTCACCAGCAAAGGGTCAAGAGTTTGAACTCAGTGCAAAGAGCATTGAAGTGTATGGCGATAGCCCAGAGAACTTCCCTATACAGCCAAAGAGACATACTAGAGAGTTTTTGAGAGAAAAGGCGCACCTAAGACCAAGAACAAACCTCTTCCAAGCTGTTTTTAGAGTGAGGTCTGTTGCTGCTATGGCTATTCATGAATACTTCCAGTCAAGAGATTATATTTACGTGCATACGCCGCTACTGACAACAGCTGATTGTGAAGGGTCTAGCCAGATGTTTAAGGTGACAACTTTTGACTTTGAGAACATTCCTAAGAATGAAGATGGCGATATTGACTACATGAAGGACTTATTCCACAAAAAGACATATATTACAGGTACTGGACAGCTTCATGGTGAAGCATTTGCATCTGCATTTAGCAATATTTATACTTTTGGACCTACATTTAGAACAGAAAACTCTAACACCAAAACTCACGTCAATGAGTTTTGGATGATAGAGCCAGAGATAGCATTCTGTGATTTAGAGCTTCTGATGGATGTCGAAGAGGAAATGTTAAAGTTTATCATTAACTACGTCATGGAAAAATGTCCTGTGGAGATTGACTTCTTTGATAAGTTTGTTGAAAAAGGATTAAAGAAAAAGCTTGAAAATGTTGTAAATTCTGAATTTGCTAGAATTTCACACAAAGAGGCTGTTGATATACTAAAAGAAGCGAAGGAAAAGTGGGAGTTTACCCCAGACTATGAGAGTGATATAGCAAAAGAGCATGAGAAGTACATCACCAATTACTTTAATAAGCCTGTATTTATAAAGGACTGGCCAAAGGATATCAAGGCTTGGTATATGAAGCTTAATGATGATGGTAGAACAGTTGCTGCTGTCGACCTAGAGGTGCCTGGTGCTGGTGAACTAATGGGTGGTTCTCAGAGGGAAGAGAGCTATGAAAAAATTGTTCAGAGAATGAAGGAACTTGACATTGATGAGAACTCTGTTGATTGGTTTGTAGAGCTTAGACAGTTTGGTACTTTTGTTCACTCTGGATTTGGCATGGGATTTGAGAGACTTATCATGTACTTAACTGGTATTGATAACATCAGGGATGTCATTCCATTCCCAAGAACGCCTGGAACTTGTGATTATTAAAATTTGATTTAAAGAGGGCTGTTGCAATAAAACTATTGTCATTCAGAGCCTATGAAATTTTATAAATAAATGCAAATGCTGTTTCCTGCAAAGCTGATCTCATATGTCATTCAGAGGAATGACGTAAGGAGTGACGTAGGAATCTAAGCATTTGCATTTGTTTATATAGTGTTTTAAGGCGAGAAATCTATATAGTTTTAACGATTGCAACAGCTTTTTTATAGTGATAATTTACGTTAGATGTGATAAAATAATAGTTAATACTAATTCATATTCAAAACTTTAGTTTAAGATTCCACGCCTTAAAACACTAAACAAACCACAAAAATATTGTCACTCAGAGCCGAAGGCGTGGAGTCTTAATATTTTTGAATGTTTTGTAGTGTTTCATAGGCTCTGAATGACAGACTAAAGTTTTTAGCTGAGATTAGTATAATTTCAGAATTATTGACTTATTAGATATGATATATAGATATTTTAAAGAATAATTAGTATAGGAAAGTGGTTTATAGTAATAATTTGGGAAAATAAATGGATAATAGAACAATATATGTATATACAGATGGCGCTTGCCTAGGGAATCAAGCAGAGACGAATAGTGGTGGTTATGCTGCCTTTTTAAAGTGCGGTAAATACGAAAAGACCATTTCAAGTGGGGAGCAGAATACCACGAACAACATCATGGAGATGAAGGCTGTCATTGAGGGCTTATCTCTGATAAAGGACAAGTCTTATCGCGTTGTTGTCTTAAGTGATAGCGCTTACGTTGTCAACTGCATGAATGAGAAGTGGTATGTGAAGTGGCGAGCAAAGAACTGGATGATTACAACAAATACTCCTGTCAAGAACAAAGAGCTCTGGCAGCGTATGCTTGAACTAGTCGAGAGTTTTCCAGCTATTAGCTTTATCAAGGTAAAGGGACATCTTGATGGAAAGAGTCAGGCAGAAAAGAAAAAGTGGTATGATAAGTTAGATGAGTCTGTAAAAAAAACAATGAGTTTTGATGATTATTTGATTCACATAGATAGAAATGTCATTGTAGATGAGCTTGCAAGCAGTGAAGCGAAAAAGTTTAAGGAGGAATAATGGCTGTATTATCGATAAGTAATATCTTTATGGAATATGATGCTGTCAAGATATTTGCGCCTGTGAGTTTTTCGCTAAATGATAATGATAAGTTAGCGCTCATTGGTAGAAATGGCTGTGGCAAATCAACCCTCTTAAAGATAATATCAGGTGCTATTTCTCCAAGTTCTGGTGAAGTGCACAAGGCTAAGGATACTAGGATAGCTTATTTAGAACAGATGACAGTGCGAGATGAGCATATTTCAATCATGGACTTTGTCCTACTTACCTTTGAGGACTTAATGGCTATGGAAAGTCGCCTTAGAGATTTTGAGAATAAGATGAACCATGTTGACCATGACAGTAGTGAATTTCAAAAGCTCATGGAAGACTATCATCTCCTCTCTTCTGAATTTGAAAAGAAGGGTGGCTATATCTATAGGTCAAAGGCTTTAGGTATATTAAATGGTCTCGGCTTTTCAGAAGCAGATAGGACAAGAAAAGCTGCTAGTTTGAGTGGTGGAGAGATGGTGAGACTTAAACTTGCCAAACTCCTCGTAGAAGAACCTGATGTTCTTCTACTTGACGAACCAACCAACCACCTAGATATACCTGCTACCATTTGGCTAGAGAACTTTTTAGATAGGTATTCAAAGGCAGTGATTATTGTATCACATGATCGGTATTTTCTGGATAGGGTTATCAATAAGACGCTTGAACTCACTAAGTCAAGGGCGTATCAATTTGAAGGCAATTATACGGAATTTAAGAGGAAGAAAGAAGAGCTCTTGGCGACAGAGATATCTGCCTACGAAAAGAACATCACAGAAAGAAAGAGACAGGAAGAAATTATCAGACGCTTTAAGTCTCATGGCACTGAAAAGTTAGTTAAAAGGGCAAAGAGTAGAGAGAAGATGCTTGAAAAAATGGATGAACTCGACATGCCTGATATAGACAATAGCATGATGAAGTTAACGCTGACGTCAAAGAGAAGTTCTGCGAGAGAAGTCCTAAAAGCTACTCATATATCAAAATCATTTGCTGATAATAAGGTCTTAGATGACCTTGATTTTGAAGTTTATCGTGGTGAAAAGATAGGTATCATTGGCGCTAATGGCTGTGGGAAGTCAACGTTTATCCGAATAATCACTGGGAGTGATGATGATTTTACTGGAAAATTGGACTTTGGCATTAATGTGGATATTTCTTATTATGACCAAAAGTTAAAAGGTCTTTCTGACGATAAGACTATTATAGAGGAAATAAGGGATTTTAGACCACTGATGACAGATACTGAAATCAGGACACTTCTTGGTAGCTTTTTATTTACCAATGATGAGTCTTTTAAACCCATTAGTACATTAAGTGGTGGCGAGAGGGCAAGGGTAACGCTGACAAAGCTGTTTTTAGAACAGTCGAATCTTCTCATTCTTGACGAACCAACGAACCACCTTGACATCTATGCTAAGGAAGTCTTAGAAAAAGCACTTATTGACTTTGATGGTACAGTACTTATGGTATCCCATGATAGGTATTTCTTGGAGAATATAGCAAGTCGAATTGTGGAGATTGAAAATGGCAAAGCCACAAGTTACAAGGGTTCTTACTCTTATTATTTAGAGAAAAAAGAGCCTGTTCAAAAAAAAGTCATTGAAGAGAAAAAAACAGAGAAAAATGATTACCATCTTGCCAAGGAAGAAGAGCGTAAGAACAGAAAACAAAAGAACAAGATAAAAAAGCTAGAGGCAAGGCTAGAGGAATTAGAGGGGTTAATAGAAGAGATAGACACCAAATTATATGACCCTGAAGTTTACACCAATGTTTCTGTCTTTGAGGAACTTTCTGCAGATAAGATGAGGCTTGAAGAGGAGTATGGAGAAGTCTTTGATGAGTTATCGCTTATGGATTAGGGGTTGCAATATAAGTGAATGAAAAAATTTAGTATTGCTAATTATCGTTCTTAATCTTATCTAGTTTTTTCTTTCCTATGCCTTTTATATTGGTAAGTTCATCAATGCTGTCAAATGCGCCATAGGTATTTCTGTATACTATTATCTTTTTTGCTGTTGATTTACCGATGCCTTTTAGTTTAATGAGCTCTAAAAGACTGGCACTGTTGATATCCACTTTATGATCTCCAGAGCCTATGTATAGTTTTTTTACCATGATTGGGTCGCGAAAAACTTTCGATGTTTTGCTTGTGTCGTCTTGTTTTTTCTTAAACTCATCAGACCGTTGGTAGGCTATTTCTTCTTTGATTTCCTGTGGCAAATCAGCTTCTAGTGGTTTGATCCCTGCGTTATTTATTAGGAGTACGCCCATTGTTACAAAAAGGATTGTTACAAATTCATGAAATATTTTTTTCATTTTACCTCCTGCCAGTTGTTTAACTTGTTTGATGATTTATTATGTGTTATAGTAATATTATTATAAACCTTTAGTCCTAATATTTCTACTTAAATATATTAAAAGTTTGTTTTTTGGGGAGAGTTATTTTTGTTTTTTTTGGAGTGGAAAATGTTTAAGACAATCATTGCTAGATTTTTCTTGTTTTTTATTATATGTTTCATTGTGTTTTCATCGGTGTTTTTCTTTTTTGAGTATTCCGTTTTTGTTCGCGAAATCAATTTTAAACGGGAAGAAATGATAGATATTGAGAAGGGGAATATAGATTTTGAAATTGCTTCTATTTCTCAAGAACTGAGTTCCGTAGTTTCTGATCTGATGTATTTGTCAAGTGTTTTTGAACTGGAATACAATGATAGAGATAATTCAAGTCAAATAGTCAATACATGGAAAACTTTTGCAGAAGCTAAGAAAGTTTATGACCAGGTTCGATTTTTGGATGCTAGTGGTGTAGAAGTGTTACGTATTAATTATGATAATAGTACAGGAAAAAGTGCAAAAGTTCTTGATTCTGAGCTACAGGATAAATCAGAAAAAAATTATTTTAAACGAGCTTTAAATTTAGAAGACAATGGAGTCTATATTTCAGTTTTAAATTTGAATATGGAAAATGGTGTAATTCAAAAACCGTTAAAGCCAGTTATTCGATTTGCGAAGAAGGTCTTTGATAGTGAGGGCAAGGTTCTGGGTGTTGTAGTTATAAACTACAGAGCGTCGAATATTATAGACAAGTTTAAAATGCTAGAAAATTCGAGTTTTGGTAGTGTAGTTGTTTTAAAAAATAGTGGGCACTATATCTATTCTAAAAACAGTGTAAAAAATTGGTCGTTTTTATTTCCTGAGAAGAGCAAATATAACTATTCCCTAGAGCAATCTGCAAGGTGGAAGGTCATTTCTACAGCTGGTAGTGGCAGCAAAATGTTTGATGATAATCTAGTTGTTTTTTCTGATTTAGATATTTCAAAGCTCGAATTATACGAAGGGTTTAATGTTGTTACAGATGAAAAACCTGTTAAGATTGTTACAACAATAAGAGCTAGAGATAATGGCTTATTTGTCATAAAAGATAGTTTAGATGGATATATATATTTTATAAGTGAAAATATGTTACAGTTTTTGCTGGTGGTTTTAATTTCGATATTGGCTGCAATTATATTGGTCTATACTGCCAGCAGAAAAGATGAAATTGTTTATTTTTCTGAGTATGACCCACTTACAGAAGTGTATAATAGAAGAGCTGGATACAAACTGCTGGATAAGATGATAGAAACCTCCTTAGACGCAGGTAAGGACTTTAGTCTTTGTTTTATTGATATCAATGGTCTAAAGACAATAAATGATAATTTAGGGCATGAGTATGGGGATGAGATCATAGTTACTGTTTCAAATGTCATAAAGTCTGAAATAAGGGATTCAGATATACTTATTAGGCTTGGGGGCGATGAGTTTTTGTTGGGGTTATCAGGTTCAAATTATAATAGGTCAGAGCAGATATGGAAGAGGATCAAAGAGCGATTTGACAACATTAATACTAATGAAGAGAGGACTTATAATATAAGTGTAAGTCATGGTATAGTTGAGCTCTATGATAATGGTGAAGAATCTATAGAAAATGCAATAATAAGAGCAGATGAACTCATGTATGTAGAAAAACAAAAGATAAAGGAAAAATTGATAGTACTAAAGTAGCTATTACTTTGCCTAAATAGGGTGTACTTATTAAAATCCAACAATGACAGCGTAAAATAGATTATTTAGACTGTAAAAAGGTGTGTATTTGACAATGTCAGATATGGCTTTAGGCATCATATCGACATCAAAAAATGCACCACCTAGTATAGCAAACATGACAATTAGGAGTATGCTTAATGAAAAGGCATACTCTGTTTTTTTGACAAAAGAGAATATAAGTAATACAATAATGTATATCTGAATTACATAAATCAGGCTGTATGTCAAAAGAGTAGTTGTGGATTGGGTGGTAAGGGTTAACATTTTTGCTGTTATTAGGGCAATAATTGTTTGTATAATACTTATAAAAATTAAGGACGTGATAATTGATGATAAGTAGTATCTAGTTGATCCCTTTGAACTGACCTTGATTCTTGTCATCTTTTTACTGCCAAATATTGATATGACATTTAGATTAATGATGACAATGACAGATAGTAAGACAATGGAGTACATGAAAAAAGTTTTTGATTTAGCAATTAGTTTTTCTCTGTATTCTCCAGTTATGCCTTTTATTTCATTGTTTGATTTGTGTTCTATATCAAGTTCAAATCTTGTATTGAGTAGTGATTTATCATAGTTTTTGAGAGAATCATCCACATATTTTTCGCCAAAGGTATCTTTTACTTTTTTCTTTAGCATAGATCTACCTAGGTCTGATATGAAGTTTTCAGCTAGATTATCTATGATTGCTGCTGCAATTAGGTCATTAGATTTCGAAGTGAATTTCATCTGTTTTTGAAAATCGACAAAGAAGTCCTTTGGTATTTCTAAAATAGCATCTATTTTTTCTTTTTTTAACATGTCGATACTGTCACCAGTCGTAGTGACAGATACTAATTTAGAATTCTTTAACTTGTTAATATAGCTTTCTGATGCCAGTGATTGATCCTTGTCTACAACGTAAACTAGGACCTTATTATCCACTGTTTTACTTGAGTTTAGGAAGGTGAAAAAAAAGACAATAAGAATGAGAACTGCAGCATAAGAAATCATAAAGTACTTGTTTTTCAAAACTCTTTTTAGTTCATTTATAAACATCATGCAGCTCCTTCAGCTTTCCTTTCTAGTGCATATTTAATAAAGAATAGTGTTATTGTAATTGCCACTATGTAGATAATATCATTGTAGTTTTGTGCGCCAAGCATTAGTTTTATGGCGTTTAAGTTTGGTATATACACTGAGGCATTTTTCACCCATGTAGGTAGAAGTATAAAAGGTATAATTCCCCCAGATAAAAAGGTGATAAAAAATGCGCCCAAAATAGACGTAAAACTTGTGAGCAGTTTGTCCTTTAAGATAGTGGCAATGATAGTCCAAAGGTAAGCCCAGAGAACATAAATCAGTGTTATAGAAATTATTGATGTCACAAACACCATTAGGTTTTTGTAAAATAGTAGAAATATGTAGTAAGGGCTAAATAAAATGAGGGATGATATCATGAGAGACAATAGTTCAACTACGTTATTTTTTATGAGACTGATGTCAGACATGATGATTCTTTTGTAGACTGATTTTTCTCGCTTAGATAGATAACTTAGTGCATAGGAAATCGAGATAAATGTCACAATGCTTATTGGAATTGAAAATAGGTAATAGATTAGTGAACTTGACTTAGGGATATCATTGATTTTTTCTCTGTTAAAGTAAATAGTTCTACCTATTGTTGCTGTGAGGAGCTCAAATGTAAATTTGTTGTTTATTTCTTTAAATTTTTTGTTTCCTACTTTAAGGTCTTTCATGAGATTGTTTAGTGTGTATGTCGCCACATCAGTGGTTTTTACATAATCTGAGTATCCTCTTAGTGTATTTAATAGTATTGAGTTCTTTGTTCTGTTTCCAACTCTAGTGTAGACAATGATTTTTTTGTTTTCATAGTAAAACAGGGCTTCTGCGAAGTCCTTTGGAATAATGATATAGGCGTCGATATCACCAGCACTAAACTTAGTTTTAGCTTCTGTGATATTAAGAGTAGTTAGTTCAAATAAATCAGAGAAATGCTCAGTATTTTTAAAGCTATCAAGTAGCATGAGAGTAGGTGCAGAGGGGTCGTTGTTTACGACCCCTACCACTATTTTTTGCACCTGTCTGCTCTTTTCATCATATGAATTAAAAGATGCTGAAAGTATTCCAAAACTAACTAGGATGACAAGCCAAATAAGAAGTATTTTTTTAAAGCTGATACTTAGCTTTATATTAGTTTTAAGCATACTCAACATAATAACTTATTCTTCTATAGCTTTTTTAAGACGGTTCATTGCTTCTTCAAGAGTTTTTCTTGTACAGCCAACATTTAGTCTGTAGAATCTATCACCAGTTTTTCCGAAGTGAGAGCCTACATCCATGAGTAGTTTTGCCTTGTGTAGTACAATGTTTTCAAGTTCTTCTTCTGTTTTTGCAACTTCTCTAAAGTCAAGCCACATTAGGAAGGTAGCCTCAGGTCTGTATGCCTTTACAGAAGGAAGTTCATTTTTTAGAAAGTCCATGACATAGTCAACGTTTGACTCGATGTAGTCTAGTGCTTCTTCTAACCACTCTTCACCATATTTATATGCTGCATTAAATCCGGTGATACCAAAACTTGACATGTGCATCAAGCCAAAGCCCTGTAGACCTAATTGGAATTTTTCTCTTAGCTTATCATTTTTGATAATGGCAACAGATTGAGCAAGACCTGCTATATTGAAAGTCTTACTTGGTGCACACATTGTGATGGTGATGTCCTCTATATCTTCTGAAAGTGTTGCAATAGAAATGTGCTCTTGTCCCTTCATCATTAAATCAGAGTGTATTTCATCAGATACTAAAATAACATTGTTTTTCACACATAGGTCACCAATTTTTTGTAGTTCTTCTCTTGTGTATGCTCTACCTATTGGGTTGTGTGGGTTACAGAGTATCATCATCTTACAGTCTTTTAGTTTTTCTTCCAAATCAGGGAAGTCTATTTCATATCTATTTTTTCCCTCGATGAGGGTATTTTCAACAAGTGTTCTGCCGTTTACCTCTACAGCTGTGAAGAATGGGTAGTATACAGGAGGTTGAATTAAGATTTTATCTTCTTTTTCTGTGAGGGCAAGTACAGCATTTGAAATGCCAGGAACAATACCAGGTGTTGGTAAAAACCATTTTTGGTCTAATGTCCAGCCATTTCTCTTTTTCTTCCAAGCTAAAAATGGTTCATAGTAGTCTTTTGGTGGACCATCATAGCCAATAGCACCATAGTTTACCGTTTCGTGGAGTGCTTCAAGAATCCTTGGCTCACATCTAAAGTCCATGTCCGCAATCCAAAGTGGTAGAATGTCATCAGTAGCTTCTATGCCATATGATGACCAGTCTGTCCATTTTTTTGAATGAGTGTTTCCTCTCTTGATGTCTTCATCAAAGTTGTACTTATACTCCATTTTTTCCTCCTAATACTAAATATTATTAGACATATTAATAGCTTAAAGGGTTACATTTAAGCTGTCATATTAATTATAACTTTGAGTTAATCTAATGTCAATGAATAAAAGTGTTATATGTCTTTTGATGTCGTCTTTACTACAAAGAAAAAGGTTCCTTATTTTAAATAGGATTAATGATAAATCGAAAGACGACGATACATAGTATATACGATGTGATTATGTTCGTTGTTTTTTTGAGGTGGTATTTGAGATAGGAGGCTTATATGTTTGAAAAAAACGAGATGAATATAAAAAAATTGAGACTGCTTACTGGATTTGCTTTTATAATGCAGTTAGCTGTGCTTTTGGTACTGCCACTATATTATTCTGAGATTGGATGGTTATCAATTATTATAGGAATGTTGATTGTAGCTTCCACTTTTTTGTTTTTATTTATTATTTTTAAGGTAATTAGAAGTGGGAAAAGCTTAATTTGCAAAGAAAGTGAAAAAAATGATGAAGAGTTGAAGTTGATATCATCTAGGTTTTCAGAACTCAAGTTTTCAGAAATAGCAACTGTAAAGACCAACTCAAAGGATACAGAAAGTGTAGATTTTATTCGTGCTGCAATGGAAATTGAAAAGAGTATTGAAGAAATTACCAAGGTTACTTTGGCGTTGTCACAGAAGGATTTTAGAGCAAATACTGACATTGCATTACGTGGTGACTTTAAAAACGTTGAAAACGCAGTTAAAGACCTTGTTATCATGTTTTCTATTTCCCTTAAGACTCTCATTAATATTTCAGGGGAAATATCATCACAAATTGTAAGCATAGATGATAATACGAAAGGGCTTTCAGAAGATGCAAAGAGTCAATCGACTGAAGTCTCAGGTCTTAATTCTGCCATAAATGAAGTTGCTGAAAATGTAGAAGAAGTTGCTGAGAATATATCTAGAATTAAGAAAAATACAGAAATGTCATCAGGATTTGTATCTAGTGGTACTGTAAGAATGAGGGATTTAATAGAGTCAATGAAGACGGTATCAGAACAATCTGAAAAAGCACAGATTATTATAACTACGATTGAAAATATTTCTTCTCAAACGAATTTACTTGCACTCAATGCTTCAATAGAAGCTGCTAGAGCGGGTGAAGCAGGAAGAGGGTTTGCTGTAGTGGCTGAAGAGGTCAAGAAGTTAGCAGAAGTAAGTGCTGAAGCAGTAAAAAATATTGATGCAATTATTTCTCAAATAATCAAGTCAGTCAGTTCAGCACAGGAAACGCTTGATCTTACAGAAAAGTCATTTATTGAAATATCCAATAGTTCCAGTGAAATAATGGTAGAAACTGAAAGTATGCAGACAAAGTTCACAGATACTAAATTGAGAATTACTGAAATAAAAGAGAGTGTAAATAAAATATCTGTCTCAGCTAACAATAACGCAGATGCTACTTTTGGCATATCTGAAAATACACATCATATTACAAGTCAAATAGAAGAGCTAAATAAAATTGTCAATGATTTTAGACTTCCTAATATAAAAAGTGCAACGTATGAATTTACGAGTGATTTGGAAACCAGTAATGACATCATTGATGCAGAGCATAAACATTTAGTTGGGCTGATAAATACAGTTTTAGAAGCTACAGATAATGGTAGAGGAAAAGAGACGCTACTTCTTGCTGTAAATGAACTTGACGACTATGTTAAGACTCATTTTGCTCATGAAGAGGAGCTGCAAATAGCTTGTAATTATCCAGAATATGAGACTCATAAAAAGTGGCACACCTATTATATAAATGAAATTGCAAAAATGAAAGATGCATTTTTAAATGATGGTGAAAACGAGCTCTTAGTCAGTAATTTAAACAAAAAAGCGGTAGAGGTCATTAGCCATATAAGGACTATGGATAGAAAACTTGCTGAGTATATAAGAGATACTCAACATTAAGTGATTAATTATCATTATGAATAATGGAATACTAAAGGTGCTGTTTGTACAAACAGCACCTTAGTGTGTAACAAAGTCAATTGTTGGGATATGCCCGATAAGTCCCTAGTCATATCTTACAGATAAGCTTGTAGGCTTGATGTAGAAATCTAAGTATGTGTATTTTCAATTGGTAATTGTCATTGAATAATAAATGATATGGTGATTTTATCTCATGTTTTTTATGGTGGCTTGAGCATGAAAGACTAAGATTAGTGCTTAGTACCAAGCACTAATCGGTCCTAAATCATATACTTTTTTATATCCTAGGTTAATTAAAGTGTTAGCAGCTATACCAGAACGTCTGCCACTTCTGCAGTAGACTATGATCGTCTTTTTTTTATCAGGATATTTTTCTTCTGCTTTTGCCTGTACTTCGTCGTATGGAAGTAGCTCTGCTCCTTCAATGTGTTGAGCATTGTATTCACCTTGTGTTCTTACATCTAAAAGAATAGCGCCTTCTTTGATAAGGCTTTCAGCTTTTGCTTTATCGACTGATTCTACTGTAGCAGTTTTTTCTTCTGAACTGTTTTGTTCTGTGTTTGTAGTGGTTGAGTTTTCAGCATTTTCTGTCTTTTCTGTGCAGCTAATAAGTGTAAAACTTATAATTACTGCAATTGTTAAACTGAGTATCTTTTTCATGATTTCTCCTTTGTTTTATCATTTTCTTTTTAATTTCAAATACATTATACACCAAAGTACTACTAGTTTAAACATATAGTAATTGCCTATGTTATCATAGCTGTTACATTTACCTTATTATATTTGATATATACTGCTTTAAAGGGTATAATTGACATAGAATAACGTGGACAATAGTAAGTGAGAAAAAATGGTGAAAATAAATTATCAGAGAAAGTTAGATGAATTAATAGCAGGTTTTAATGGAGAAGTTAAATCTGTGGTACTTCATAGCTGCTGCGCACCTTGTAGTAGCTACTGCGTGGAGTACTTATCCAATTATTTTGACATCATGGTTCTCTTTTTTAATCCAAATATATACCCTAGGGAAGAGTATTTTAGGAGGGTAAAGGAGCAGAAAGAATTTCTAAGTAGGATGAAGAGCCCTAATAAATTGGATTTTATTGAAGGGGATTATGATACAATGGTGTTTTATAATAATGCTTCTTCTAGAGTTGTAGAATCTGAGGGAGAACGGGCATGTCAGAATTGCTATCGGTTCAGATTGGAAAAAGCAGCAGAGCTTGCCCTTGATATGGGTTATGATTACTTTGCTACTACTCTCAGTATAAGTCCTCATAAGAATTCTCAGGATATAAATAGAATAGGAGAAGAAGTAGCTGACAGGATTGGCATTTGCCATCTACCTTCTGATTTTAAGAAGAAGAATGGCTATAAGAGGTCAGTAGAGCTATCAAATGACTTGGGCTTATATCGTCAAGATTATTGTGGCTGTGTGTATTCAAAGGTAGAGAGAGATAGGAGAATTGATAGAATTGAGAAAACTCTTTTAGAGTACAAGGATTCCAAGGTTGTTGTTACTGGTTGTTGTGATGATTGTAGACATAGAAGTATAGAAATTATTTCGAAGTAAGGAGGATAAAATGCAAAAAATATTAATAATTGAAGATGAAAAGCCTATTTCTGACATAGTGAAGTTCAATATGGAGAAAGAAGGTTTTGAAGTAAGCACTTCTTATGATGGGGAAGCAGGCTTGAAGGCAGCGCTTAATTCGCATTTTGACCTTATCTTGCTAGATGTAATGCTTCCAAAATTAGATGGTTATCAGGTACTTAGAAGGATTAGGGAAAAGTCCAATGTGCCAATTATTATGCTCACTGCAAAAGAAGAAGAAGTCGATAAGGTGCTAGGTTTGGAGCTTGGTGCAGATGATTATGTTACAAAGCCTTTTGGCATGAGAGAACTTATTGCAAGAGTGAAGGCAAACATGAGAAGACGTGAGATTACTAAGCAAAGTGAAGAAAGTTCAAATATTGTTGTAATTGGTGATATAGAAATTGATAAGGATAAATACGAAGTGAGAAAGCGTGGAGAAAACATTGACCTCACGCTCAGAGAATTTGAACTTCTCAGTTTTTTGGCTTCAAAAGAGGAAAATATATTTACTAGAGAACAGCTTTTAAAAGATGTTTGGGGATATGATTACTATGGAGATATCAGGACAGTTGATGTTACAGTGAGAAGATTGAGAGAGAAACTAGAAGATGACCCATCATCTGCTAAGTATGTGATAACAAAGAGAGGAGTAGGTTATTACTTTAAGAAAGCTTAATCTATTTAAGACAATAAGATTTCGATTTATATCGATATTTCTCATTCTTGTCCTTGTGGCAATCGTTGTATTTGGGAGTCTTATTATTAGCTTTACTCGAAACTATGAATTAAAGGTCGTGGAAGAAAAGCTGGATTATATCAGTGAGTATTTTGTTCCTGAGTTAGAGAAATACAGTAGTTTTGAGAAAGAAAAAAGCAATATTAATGAGCTGCTTAAAAATCTAAGTAAACTTGGTTTTAAGGAGCAAGTTTTTGTTGTGGAAAAAAATAAGATTATTGCCACTACAAGTCATAAGAAAACTGCTTATGCTGAAGATGTGCTTGATATTGGTTTATTAATTGAGGCTGAGAGTGGAAAACTTGCTAGTAAAGTGCTGAAGACAAGCACTTCAGATTACAGCATCAGCAGTTTTGACAAGGTGTATCCTGTGTATAACAACTCTGTTATGATTGGTTATATCTACTTAAAATATGACTTGAGTGATGTAGAAGAAAAGACAGATAACTCTGTCATTATGATTATTAAGTCACTTGTAGTGGCACTGTTTATCACCGTAATTTTATCTGTTATAACGGCTAGTAGTATCGTCAATCCTATCAAGAATATTACAAAGAAGGCAAGTGAGTTTGCCAAAGGTAATTTTGATCAAAAAATAGAAGTAAAGTCAGATGATGAAATCGGGGAGCTGTCTGAAACGTTTAACTACATGGCAGAAACACTGAGTATGTCGCTAGAAGATTTATCAAATGAAAAGAATAAATTAGAAGTTATTGTAAATACAATGGCTGATGGACTGATAGCTGTAGATAATAACAGAGAAATCATCTTAATAAATCCAATGGCAAAGAAGTTTTTATCAAAGTTAGATATTTATGATTACAGTTCTTATGATGATATTTCAAGAAATTTACCAGAAAATTTAAAATTTGAACGAGTTGTTGGCTCTGATGAAATTATAGCGCAGATAGAGGGTGATCAGTATTTATTCCTTGTTCGGGGTGAAATTCTTCGTGGAGAGGACAATGAAATACTTGGCTTTATTTTGGTATTTCAAGATTCAACGAAGGAGCACAGACTTGAAAAGATGAGAAGAGAGTTTGTGGCTAATGTCTCTCATGAATTAAAAACTCCAATTACCAGTATAAAGAGTTATTCAGAAACACTTATTGAGAATGACAAAATTGACAGAGAAATTGTGTCTAACTTTTTAGGTGTTATAAATTCTGAAGCTGATAGAATGGGTAGGCTGGTAAATGATTTACTAGAACTATCAAATTATGATTCTGATATTGTCAAGTTGGAATATGGAAATTATTCTGTCACAGACCTACTTAAATCAATAGTCAACAAGCTGCATATCAGACTAAAAGATAAGAATATAGATTGTAAGGTCATTAGTGATGAAAATATATTTGCTGATTTTGACTATGATAGGATGGAACAGGTCTTTGTAAATATCATTGTAAATTCTATCAAGTATACTGAAGAAGGTGGGCAAATTGATATAAGTGTTGTTAAAACTGATGAAGATGTTGTAGTAAGTGTGGCAGATAATGGAATTGGCATAGATGATATTCATATTGAAAACTTGTTTACTAGATTTTACAGAGTAGATAAGGCAAGAGAGCGTTCAAGAGGTGGAAGTGGTCTTGGTCTATCTATTGTAAAGCAAATACTAGACCTTCACCATGGCTCAGTGAGTTGTGAGAGTACAGTAGGTGTAGGTACAACAATGCAGATAACAATTCCTGTAAAGAGTAGTAGGTAGAATATGAGTAGACGTGCTATTGAAAATACAAAGAATGTTGTTATTGTACTACTTCTCCTGTCTATTTTTTATGTTTTAATTGTTCAAGTGTTTGAATTGAAGGGTTATAATTTTAAAGAAGATGAGATATTAGTTGAGGTTTCAAACTTACTATATCCGAAACGAGTGGTCTATGAGTTTGATGATGAAAATTACTATGAAGATTACAAGGTGAGGGATGAGGCTATTGTTTTGCTTCAAAATATGATGTTTGAAGTATTGGCTGATGAAAGTACTTCATTGAAGAAAATAGAGCCTAAGTCAGTTGATACTTCTGTATATTTAGACTATAGTTTTGGTATAACACTTTATGACATATATAGTATTAAGGGCTATAGTAGGTCAAATGTTGAAGATATTCCAAAGGGAAAAGTTCAGTTTATACGCGCTGTTATAGAGCCAAGTAAAAAATTAATCATTGGAATAGAAGATGATATATTTATAGTAGATACTAATTCCTCTGAGTTTGTACCTATGTTTCAGCATGTAAATAATATTATTATTGAAAATAACTTTAATGACAATAAATACAGTTTTAAAAGCATTGATGATTTAGATGCTCTAAGGAAAATGGATGCCAATAAGTTTGGATTAAAAATACCAGTGCGTATTGATGGTGATTTAGAGGTGTTTAAGATTAAAAGGGAAAATGAATTATCTGATCTATCGTCAATCAATAATGTTGTTTCTAATATATTTGGGGCAAGTAAGAGTTTTGTAAAAAAGCTTAAGACCAAGACTGGTGAATTAGTTTATATTTATAACTATGGTGAAAAACAGTTAAGGTTTTTCGAGAATGGTACTATTGATTATGAATTTATCAGCGCTGATGATGTAGATGTTGATACAGATTTTAAAAGGAGTCTTTCTGTTGCACTGTCTTTTATAGAAAGGGTCAATGCTGATTCTAGTGAATTTTTGTTGTTGAGTTACTTGTTTGATGAAGAGTCTAATGAATATCATTTTACTTTTTATAAACCAAGTACAGGCTTTAGAAATTTAGTTTCAAATATTGGTGTTAGTGCTGTTGTAAAAAATAATGAAGTGATAAAGTTTAAGAGAAATGTACCAAAGATTATTAGTTCTGAATATGTAAGGGAGAGTGAAAAAACTACGGATTTTGATAAAATATCAAAGGCTATTTCAAAATCTCATTTTAAAAACATGATGAATTTGGAGTATGCTAGAATAAACAATATAAAGTCTGATGATAAAGAGTTTGAGGACTTATATGGGAAGGCAATCAGTAGTATAGATAGATTTTATGTTGATTATTATTTAAGTGGGCATAATTCACTTAGACCTGCTTATGTTTTTAAGATGGCTAATACAAAATTTATAGTAGATTATTACACAGGGAATCTAGTAGAGGTAATAAGATGAATTGGTCAAAGATAAAAATATATATCATTTCTGGTTTGCTTATAGCAAATATTTTTTTGTTTTCTCTCTTTTATTTTGATATGTCTTCTTTTTCTAGTTCCTTTAATGATAAAAAAAGCTTAGAAAATATAAAGACAGTTCTGAGTAATAATGGCATATTTTTTGATAAGGTAAGTGATTTGAATGTATCAAAGCTACCTGTTTTGGAAATATACACTGATTTAAAGGTGCAAAGTGATATGCTAGACCAACTCATTAGTGATAGTTACAAAGATGTTGAGAGTTCAAAGCTTCCATACTATAGATTTTCAAAGCTTGATTTAGGTATTAGCCTTAATCGAATGTTTAAAGAGTCTGATTATAATTATTTGAGAGAAGATTTGCTTGTTAAACTTGCGGATAAATACATAGCTGACATAGATGACAAGCTGTCATATCGGCTTATTAGTGTTGAGAAGAATGGCGATATCAAGAAGTCCTATTACTACCAGTCTTATGATGGATATTTAATTAGAGATGGATATATATATATAGAATCTGATGCAAAAGGGATCAAGAAGATTGACTATAAGTATGCAGGCATAAGAGAATCTAAGGATTTTCAAAAAAATATACCTTATTCTGAAGTGCTGTATAGGGTGTTGTCTACAGTTGATATTGCTGATACACCGATTGACTTTGTCAGCGTGGATATAATTTACCAATTATCAGATAGTGCTTTAAAAAGTGATATTGAGTCAGGTGATGCAAGCCCGTATTTTAGGCTTATTGGTAGTGAGGGTGAAGTGTATTTAATCAAGGCACTTGATATTAGAGGAGAGTAATTTGTTAGAGTTTTGTTCGCTATCTAGTGGTAGCAGTGGAAATACAAGTTTTTTAAGAACGGAGAATACTGCTGTACTCATAGATGCAGGTAATACGCTTAAGTATACAGTGGCAGCACTTGGCGAAATAGGAGTAAACCCTTACGAGATATCAGCTGTGTTTATCACGCATGAACATTCAGACCATATTCATTCAGCAGGTGCACTATCTAGGAAGTTTGGCTACAAACTGTACATGAATAAAAATACCTACTTAGCTGCTAAGTCAAAACTTGGCAAGGTGAATGATGATAATATCGTGATTATTAACACTGGTGAGAGTTTTGATTATCAAGGTATAGGAGTTAAGACGGTAGAAGTTAGTCATGATGCTGCAGAGCCAGTGTCGTATAGTTTTGAAACGTCAAAGTCTAAGGTCTCAATAATTACGGACTTGGGCGTGGTATCAGAAGAAGTGTTAAAGCAAGCGATAGGTTCAGATATACTCATGCTTGAAGCCAATCACGATGAAGAGATGTTAAAGGCATCTTCTTATCCTTATAGTTTAAAAAAGAGAGTGCTTTCTAATAAGGGGCATTTGTCGAATCTAACCGCTTCTAAATTTCTTATAGATATTATGAATAAGGGTAGAGTTAGTAATGTCATGCTATCTCATTTGTCAGGGGAAAACAACCTCCCTGAACTTGCATATGAGACATTTCGCTGCAGTCTTAATGAGGGGAATATTGTTGTTGACAGGGATTTAATGCTTGATTTGACGTATAGAAATAAGCTGTCAAAGCTATATAGGATAAAAAAATGAAGATATGTATACTAGCCATAGGGTCCATAAAGGAGCAGTCACTAAGAGATATTATTTCCTCTAAATTAAAAGGCATGAAGTATGAAGTCGAAATCATCACGATTGACGAAGAGCGAGAAGCAAAAAATGGCAGAGAACGAGAAATTCAGCATAAGTTAAGTGAAGAAGGAGTCCAGATATTGGCAGGGTTGAGAAGGACAGATTACGTTGTTTCACTTGCCATAGAGGGCAAACTCATACAGAGTGGCTACTTTGTCAATCTTGTGAAAAAAGCTAAAAATAGTGGAAAAGAGCGAATTGTCTTAATTATAGGTGGCTCAAATGGCATCTCAGATGAAGTAAAACAAAAGAGCAATGAGCTGATTAGCCTATCAAGGATGACATTTCCGCATCAGCTTACAAGGGCAATATTATTAGATTTGTTGGGAGAACTAAATGGATAAATTAAAGTGCATGACAGTTACAATTATAGATATGAATGATATGGGGCAGGGTGTTGCAAGGCACAATGACAAGATACTCTTTGTCGATGGTGCTGTCATAGGTGATGTGGTAAAGGTCGTCGTCATATCAGAAAAGAAAAATTATGCCGTCTGTAGGGTCATAGAAGAAGTGGCGTTATCCAGTGATAGAAAACAGTCTGATGATGAATTTTTAGCAGGCGTAAATGAGCATTACCATAGTCTAGGGATGAGTTTATATCCACTAGATTATAGTGCTGAACTTAAAGTGAAAGAAAACAAAGTTGCCTCGCTGATAAATAAGTCAAAGTTAAGTAGTGATTCTATTTTAAATCCAATAGTCTATGATGAGCGAAATACAAGGTATAGGAATAAAGGTGCCTTCCCAGTTGCTAAGGGTTTAGAAGGCGTTTGTATAGGCGTGTATAAGAGGGGTAGTCATACAGTATATGAGGTGGCTGATTATCCGCTGATGCCAGAAAGCTTTGCTGTAATCATTGATGCAGTAAAGCGTTTTTGTATAGAGGAACAGATAGAAGGTTATGATGAAAAGACACATACAGGTAGTTTTAGACAGCTTTTAATCAGAGTTAATCATAAGGGTGAACATATGCTTGTATTTGTACTAAGGGAGCATATGAAAATCAATTCAGAAAAGTTAGTACATCTTTTAGAAAGTAAAGGGATTGTAGTAGCATCTGTCATCATAAATATTAATAAAAATAGGGGTAATACCATACTCGGCAGAGAGAATTATTTGTCCTTTGGTGATAATACCATCATTGATAAAATTGGAAAGCGTGATTATATTTTAGGTACTCAAACCTTTTTTCAAGTCAATAGATATGCCACAGAAAAGCTATATGACGTGGTAAAATCCTATGCAAGTCAAAAAAGTGGAGCTATACTTTGGGATGTTTACTGTGGTGTAGGCACAATTGGAATTTATTTGTCAGAATACTTTGATAAAATCATGGGTGTGGAAAGCGTGAAAGAAGCAGTAGAAAGTGCAGAAAAAAATGCCAAGCTCAATAATATAGAGAACTATTACTTTGAAGCGGGCAAGGCAGAAGACGTTATCACTAAGTGGAAGCACAAATTTGGTAGACCAGACCTAGTCGTCCTTGACCCGCCAAGAAAAGGCGTAGAAAGGGTCGTGTTAGAAACATTAGCTGACCTAGAAGTCAGTGACATTATCTATGTGTCATGCAAACCAAGCACCCTAATGAGAGATGTGAAAATACTAGAGGAGTTGGGATATGAGGCAAAGGAATTTACTCCATGCGATTTATTTCCAGGTACACCACACGTTGAGACGGTAGCACTTTTGTCCAAACTAGATGTCGATAAGCATATAAGTGTTGAAGTTACAATGGATGAGCTAGATTTGACTTCTGCTGAAAGCAAGGCAACTTATAAGCAAATTAAGGAATATGTTATTAAAAAT
>PDWI01002680.1_pt1 | contig 27076 bp, 21 predicted proteins | sample 1430891 | NCBI WGS metagenome assembly PDWI01 (sample SAMN01162508, study PRJNA174530) | Oral metagenome, whole genome shotgun sequencing project. | biome: Marine environment; feature: Marine mammal; material: Swab sample of the gingival sulcus; isolation source: swab sample of gingival sulcus... | reverse complement strand
CTTATGCAGCGTATCAAAAAATGAGTGAAGAAGGGGAAAAAGGAACAATTTTTTATCCACCGAAAAAAATTTATTATAAAGATTTATTAAAAACTTGTTCTATTGGATGTCTAACGGCGATGTATGATGTAGAAAAGTTGGGTAAAATGAAAATGCCCTCTATAAGGAGAAGGCAAGATTATGGATTGTGGTTAAAAATTCACAAGAAAATTGGTTTTTCAGAAGGGATTGATGATAAGGTGTTAGCGTACTATAGAGTACGAGCAGAATCTGTTTCCGCTAATAAATTTAGGGCAGCAAGGTACCATTTCAAAGTTTTAAAAAAACATACGGAACTTAATTATTTGCAAGTGTATTATTATTTTATACATTATACATTTAATGGTATTTTGAAATATTTTAGATGAGGTAAATGTTTAAGTAAATTAAAATAAAAATAGCAGGCAAATATAAAAACAGAAATTCTCAATCTTTTACAAAATTTAAAGGGAAACGGTAGATTTGCAAGTGTAGACTCTGTGCTTTTTGTGTTCCTCGGCTTATCTATTGACAAAAATGAAGAGTTGAGTTTTCCTTTATTGAAAAATGTAGCAGAAATATGACTTACTTTTGACTACTAAACTCTACCAACAGGTATTCTTTCGGGTGTTATTAAAACAAAAAAAACACCATTTTATCCTTTTGCGGAAGCGGGGGGATTCGAACCCCCGGTACGGTTGACCCGTACGTCAGTTTAGCAAACTGGTGGTTTCAGCCACTCACCCACACTTCCTTTTTTGTGTGTGCAAAGATATAAATCATTTTTGTATTTCGCAAAAATAAAATTTGTTATTTTTTATAAAGAACTATTTGTGTTCTTAAATCGTTATTGTAATTGTTCTTAAAAAGTTATCTAATGAATAAAATTATTAAAATATTATCTCTCACTGTAATAGCGTTAGCTCTCGCTATTGTTGCTTATCTTGTATTTGTTGTTTTCTTTCTTGGATATAAAACGAAAAATGAAAAATCGGTTTATCTTCATATTTATCCTAATTCAACCAAAGAAGATATTAAACAGGAATTGTTTTCCAAAACAGAGGTACAGACAACTCTTGGATTTGATATCGCAGAAAAACTACTGAAATATAATAAGATGAGAACAGGGAGATATGAAGTGAAAAGTGGAATGAATAGTCTTTCTATTGTTCGAATGTTAAGAAATGGAGCACAAAAACCGTTAAAGTTACGAATAAGACCGATAAGAACAACCGAACAACTTGCAAGACAACTTTCTTCTCAATTAATGGAAGATTCGACAGCGTTTATTAATGTTTTAACAGATACTGCTCTATTGGCAAACTACAACTTAACTCCTAAAACTGTGATTGTTTTGTTTATTCCTAATTCTTATGAAGTATTTTGGAATACCACTCCTAAAAACTTATTAAAAAGAATGCACAAAGAGTACACAAATTTTTGGAACAACTCAAGACGTAAAAAAGCAGAATTAATTCCACTTTCGATTATGGAAGTCAATATTTTATCCACTATAGTCGATAGCGAAACAAATAGTGTTAGAGAGAAACCGGTTGTGGCAGGGCTTTATATTAATCGTTTGAAAAAGGGAATACCGTTACAAGCTGACCCTACGGTTGTGTTTGCAGTTGGAGATTTTACTATTCGAAGAGTGTTATTAGAACACATTAAAATAGACTCTCCCTATAATACTTATCTCAACAAAGGATTACCTCCTGGACCTATACGCACTCCAACAAAATCAGGAATAGATGCTGTATTAAATTATGACAAAAACGATTACATCTTTATGTGTGCTAGTGAAAAGTTCAATGGAGAACATAATTTTGCTAAAACTCTTTCTGAACATCTTTCCAATGCGAGAAAATACCAACGAGAATTAAATCGGAGAGGAATAAAAAAATAGTTGATTAAGGGTTCTTCAGTTAGTTTGTCGGCAAGTTTCAAGTAACAGAAAAACTGAACTCATTTTTCTATGCTTTGTTCTAATCGTACTATGGGTAAAATTACTTTTCTGTACAGTTGCGACACATCTCAAACTGCTTTCTATTAGCTAGTAATTTCTTTCTAAATTGATAACTTTGAGGGGAATGCCAACTCTTTAGCAATGTCTCTTTGTTTAGATTACCGAAGACAAATGAACTGTCTTTGTCAAAACAACAAGGGAGGAGTTCACCTTTTGAATTGATTACTGCTCCCTTCCATAGTCTTTCACAGTGATTTTTTTGTCTGCTTTTGATATGATATTTTCCGTCTTTTTCCAATTTATAACGTGCATATTTTTTGATGGTTGTTAGTTGAGGATTGCCTTGTTCAAAGTCGTATAGTTGAGCTGATTTTAAAGTTAGTTTGTCTGCCGAAAGCTCTTTTTTCATTTTTTTTATTGCACTGATTTGGTGTTCGTTGCTTTTTAGAACGAGAAACTGAATCTCAACAAAAGGGTGTGGCTTTTTGAGTTCTCTTTTCCAGTAAACAATGTCTTTTACGGCTTGAATTGCTTTATCTAATTTTCCACCCACACGATATGTTTCATATGTTTCTTGTGTTGTTCCGTCAATTGAAATAATGATACGGTCAAGTTTTGACTCAACAAGCGATTTTGCCATTTGTTTGTCTATTAATTGGGCATTAGTCGATGTGGAGGTTAATAAATTGTTTTTATTCGCTGTTTTTACAATTTCTATAAACTTTTTGTTCATTAAAGGCTCACCTTGAAAATAGAGAATGGAGTGAATCGTGTAAGAATGTATCTCGCTAAAAATTTTATTAATTAATTTTAGTTTTATCATTTCGGATTTTGGATTGTATAATCTCATTCCTACAGGGCATTCGGGACATTGTAGGTTGCAAATATTGGCAGGTTCTATAGATATAAACTTTGGATAAAGTTGCCATCTGACAGTAATTCCTAAGGTTGAAAGTCGGTAAGAAATTTCTAATAGAATAAAGTTCACAAGCCGTTTCAGATGAAAAACAGATTGAAAGATTCGAAATAAATAATATAGCTTTGAGCGTATCAAGAAAAATGAATAATTAAAAATCTTCTGCAAAGTTAAGGTAAAATCAAAATATAAACGTAAATTTGTAACATTTTAATTTATTAAATGTAAAAAACACAAAAAAGGTTTATGAAAAGAAAAATTTATGTTGTATTCACTATTTTAGGGATTGTACTGTTTGTCTCATCTTGTAGTAAAAAGATATTACCTCTTGGAGAAAAATATTTTACGGTATCTCCTAATCCATTGGAAGTTAAAGGAGAAAAGGTTGAGGCTGAAATTAACGGAGTTATTCCCCAAAAATATTTTAGAAAAGATGCAATTTTAACTATCACACCTATATTGAAGTATCATAATAAGTCACTTGGGGCTAAAGCTTTGGTGTTTCAAGGAGAAGATCTTGTTGATAACTATACTGTAGTGCCTTATAAAACAGGAAAGAATATAACTATTCCTGTTTCATTTGTTTTTAATCCTGAAATGGCTCATTCTGAATTATTCTTAAATTTTAGTGTAAAACAGAGTAATAAGTCATATCAATTACCCTCAGTTAAAGTCGCAGAAGGCATCAATACTGTTTCTCAACTTTATTCAACATCTCTTGATGAACTACCTCCTGCTATTGCCTCTAATTCTTTTAAGAAGGTAACAAAAGAGGTTCAGGAGGCTGATATTCTTTTTCTTATTCAACAAGCTAGATTAAGAAAATCTGAACTGAATAAACAGAGTGTACTTGATTTTGAGAAAAAGTTGATGCAGGCACGCTATTCGTTCGATAAAAAGATTAAAGAGATAGAAGTGTTAGGCTATGCTTCACCTGACGGCTCAATAGATATAAATCAACAATTAGCACAAAAGCGTCAAGATGTAACACGAGAGTATATTAACAAAGAATTGAAAAAACTAAAAACCGAGGTAAATATTGATACCCAATTTACTGCTGAAGACTGGGAAGGTTTTCAAAAATTATTGAAAAATTCCGATGTTCAAGACAAAGAACTAATTCTTCGTGTTTTATCAATGTATGATGACCCGGAAGAGAGAGAAAGAGAGATTAAAAACCTGTCAGCAACTTTTCAGGAGGTTGCTGATGAAATTCTGCCTCAATTAAGACGCTCTCGATTGAAACTAAAGGTTGATGTGATGGGAAAATCCGATAATGAAATTCGATTAGCTTCTGTACAAGACCCTAATAGCTTGACAAAAGAGGAACTGCTTTATGCAGGAACATTGATGCAGAGTGATAGGTTTAAGTCTGAAATTTATCTAAAGTTTATAGAAAGATTTCCTAAAGATACTCGTGGATATATCAATTATGGGGTTGTAAGGTATGAACTTAACGAATTCAATTTTGCTGAGAAATATTTTCAGAAAGCTTTGAAGATTGATGTGAATGACCCGAATGCCAATTTCAATATGGGACTTTTAATGCTTAAAAAAGGACAGTTTAATCGTGCCGAGGAGTATTTTGGAAAAGCGAGTCAATCAACAGGAAATTTGATAACTGCATTAGGAACTACTTATATTGCAAAAGGGAACTATAAAAGAGCAGAAAAAATGTTCAGTAAAATAAATTCCAATAATGCAGTTTTAACAGCAATACTCAATAAGAATTATAACAAAGCAAAAAAAACGATTGAAGCGATTCAAAAACCAAATGCTTTGACATATTATTTATCGGCAATTATTGCTGCTCGAACAAATAATAGAGATGAATTATATAAAAGTTTGTCAGAAGTGGGACAGAGAAATAAAATCTTGTTCCAAAAAGCATTAGTAGAATTTGAATTTTCAGAGTATCTTAAAAATAGAGATTTTAAAATGTCTCTTCAAAAAGAGGTAAATTATTAGAAAAAAGAAAAGTTGTGTTTCACGAAGTCGTCGGACAACAAAATATCAAACATCGAATGATTCGTTCTGTGCAGGACGGACGCATTCCTCATGCTCAACTACTACACGGTCAAGAGGGTGTGGGTAAGTTGGCATTGGCTATATCGTATGCTCAGTACATCTGTTGCAGTGATAGAAAGTCCGAAGATGCTTGTGGTCAATGTCCTTCTTGTTTGAAATATCAAGCATTGGCACACCCGGACTTACATTTTGTTTTTCCTGTGATAAAACCTTCTGGACGGAGTAGTGTCGTTTCTGATGATTTTATTGAAGACTTTAGAGAACTTTATACCGAGAAAAAATATTTTAGTATTAATGATTGGTATGAGAAAATAGGTGGTGGAGATAAGCAAGGGATGATTTATGTCAGTGAAAGTAGTGAAATCTTGAAGAAATTGAGTCTTAAAACATACGAATCGGAATATAAAGTGATGATTGTATGGCTACCTGAATTGATGAATGTTTCATTGGCAAATAAGATTCTCAAAATATTAGAAGAACCACCTAAAAATACAGTTTTTCTTCTTGTTTCTAATAAACCGGATGAGATTATCAACACCATTCTTTCGAGAACACAACAGATAAAAGTACCACCGATTTCAAGAATGGAGATAGCAGTCGCTTTACAACAGAAGGAGAGCAATTTGACTACTGAACAAATAGAAGATATAGCCAAAATCTGTTCCGGTAGTTATCTAAATGCAGAGAAAGCAGTGCTTCAACAAGAGGAAACAAATCTTTATTTCAACTATTTCGTTGATTTGATGCGTCAGTCGTGGCTCGTTGGAAATAAAAGGGATTATGAGGCACTCAAAAAGTTGAAAAAGTGGTCGGAAGAGATGGCAAGTAAGATGGGTAAAGAACGACAAAAACAGTTCTTGACCTATGCACAAAAAATGGTACGGGAGAATTTTATATTCAATTTGAAACAGAAAGAATTGAATTATATGAATCAGTATGAAACTGGTTTTTCGCAGAAGTTCTCGCCGTTTGTTAATGAAAACAATATTGAGTCATTGACTTATGAGTTGGAATTGGCACAAAGGCACATTGAACAAAATACCAGTGCAAAAATGGTGTTTTTTGATTTGGTGCTTAAAACAATAATGAATATAAAGAAATGATTTATGCAATATAAATTAGATACATTGGGCTGTAGAATGAAACCTGCGGGTTGCAAGAATACTTCCAATAGAAAATTGGGCGTTCACGATTGGTTGTGCGACATTCCGGATACGGAAAATTCAGCCGACTATGTGGAGGTTCAGTTCAAAAACACACGAAAAGATTTCTATCATAATGATAATAAATTGCAATTGACTAAAGGGGATTGGGTGGCTGTTGAGGCTTCTCCGGGACACGATATTGGCGAAGTTACGATGACGGGAAAACTTGTTTTTAAGCAGATGAGAAAACAGAATGTTGATGTTGAAAATTATCAGTTCAAGAAAATCTACCGAAAAGCGAAAGATAGTGATATCGAAAAATACCATCAAGCCAAAAGTCGTGAACACGAAGTGATGATAAAGTCACGTCAGATTGCTGAAAGTATCAATCTTGATATGAAAATAGGTGATGTGGAATTTCAGGGAGATGGTACAAAAGCGATATTTTATTATATTGCAGAAGGTCGAGTTGATTTTAGACAATTGATAAAAATCTTTGCCGAGAAATTTCGTATTAAGATAGAAATGCGACAGGTTGGTTCAAGGCAAGAGGCAGGAAGAATCGGTGGTATTGGACCTTGTGGAAGAGAACTTTGCTGTTCAAAATGGATGACCAAGTTCAGTTCTGTAAGTACTAATTCGGCTCGTTTACAAGGAATATCTATCAATACTCAAAAGTTAGCAGGGCAGTGTGGAAAATTGAAATGCTGTTTGAATTTTGAAGCAGATGTCTATCTTGATGCACAGAAAAAATTTCCTTCAAAAGAGATTGTATTAGAAACGGAAGATACTCAATATTACCATTTCAAAAATGATATCTTTAATGGTTTAGCAACTTATTCTACTCATTCTAATTATCCGAAAAATACAGTAACGATAACCGTTGAAAGGGCCAAAGAGATAATTGAATTGAATAAGAAAGGAGAAAAACCGAAAGAATTAGAAGCTTACCAATCTTCTCGAAAAACACCGCAAAAATTGCAAGATTATGAAAATGTAGTCGGACAAGATAGCTTAACTCGGTTTGATAATACGCTCAAAAAGAAACGTCGGAAAAAGAAAAGAAGAAAATCGAATAACAAATCCAATAGAAATGTTAACGACAATAATAAGAAGAATTAGAAAAAATAGAATATTAGCTCTTATTCTGTTTTTGGGAACATTTTTATTTTTAGGGTGTAATAAGCAGGACGTTTTTTTTGAATATCACTCTATTCCAAAGTTTATTTGGAATCAAGATTTTGTAACGAATATCAACTATGAAATAGATGATACAATACAAGGATACAATAGTTATATTCATATTCGACATAATGATGAATATCCTTATCAAAATCTTTGGTTAGTTTTAGAAGAAAAATTAGATAGTGTGATTGTCAGTAAAGATACATTACAAATTGTTCTTGCTGATAAATACGGTAAGTGGTTAGGAAGTGGAGTAGGAGCGATACGAGAAATCAGTATTCCTTACAAACAAGATTTTTTGTTTGCTAAGTCTGGTAATTATGAGCTGTTCATAACTCATATGATGAAAACGGATAATTTAGAGGGAATACAAGATGTTGGATTAAGAATAGAAAAAGTAGAATAATTAATGGGCAAAAATAAATTAGCAAAATTTGCAGAGTTAGAAACTTTTGAGCACGTTTTTCAAGTTGCTTCAAGAGAGTTGTTGTCGGGAAATTCTTTTTCATTAAAAGGGAATTGGCATAAAGATTTCTTTGATAATAATAATCCGATTGTTCTTGAATTAGGGTGTGGAAAAGGAGAATATACAGTCGAATTGGCACAGCTTTTTCGCGATAAAAACTATATTGGTGTTGATATTAAAGGAGCAAGAATTTGGACAGGAGCAAAGAAAGCAAAAGAGTTGGGATTGAAGAATGTTGCTTTTATCAGAACGGATATTGAAATGATACAACATTTCTTTTCCAAAAATGAGGTAAGTGAAATATGGCTTACGTTTCCTGACCCTCAGATGAAAAAAACAACAAAGAGACTAACGGCAACCAATTTTATTAAAAATTATCTTCAGTTTCTACAAAAAGACCATATTATACATTTAAAGACCGATAGTAACTTTATGTTTACTTATACTAATGAGATGATTCGTGCTAATCAATTTGAGGTGTTGGATAAAAAAGAGGATATTTACGAACATATGGAAGAAAATAGTGTTTTGAAAATAAAAACCTATTATGAACGACAGTGGTTGGATAGAGGACTTACTATAAAATATGTTGGTTTCAAAATTTCGGATAGAGATAATTTTGTTGAACCGGATATTGAGATAGAACCGGATAGTTATCGAAGTTTTAAACGAGAAAGAAGAGTACAATAAATGAAAATAGACAAACAACAAGTAATAACAGCACTTTTACACGTAAGATATCCCGGAACAGGACAAGATGTTGTGAATAGCGGAATGCTACAACAAGATACAATTGAAATTGTTGATAATAAAGTTTCCTTTTCTATTGTGTTTGATAAAATGAATGACCCTTTTTCTGCTTCTGTTATAAAAGCATCGGAAAGAGCAATTGCTATTTATATTAGTGAAGATGTTGATATAAAGGGTAATATAGTCCCGGTTTTTAAGCAACAACCCAAATCGAAAGCAGTTGAAGTTCTTCCTAAGGTGAAGAATACTATTGCCGTTTTTTCGGGAAAAGGTGGAGTTGGAAAATCAACCATTTCTGCAAATCTAGCAGTTTCATTGGCTAAATTAGGGTATAAAGTAGGATTACTTGATGCTGATATTCACGGTCCTTCTATTCCGAAGATGTTTGGAGTAGAGAATGAAATGCCTTATGTAAAACAAGAAGATGGTGCTCAAAAAATACTACCCATAGAAAAATATGGTATAAAACTACTTTCTATCGGCTTCTTTGTCGATAAAGAGAAAGCATTGATTTGGAGGGGTTCTATGGCAAGTAATGCCTTACAGCAGTTGATAACTGATGCTGACTGGGGAGAATTGGATTATTTTATTATGGATTTACCACCCGGAACAGGAGATATTCATCTTACATTGGTGCAAACATTTGGTATTACAGGTGCAGTGGTTGTTACAACCCCACAAGAAGTAGCATTAGCTGATGCAAAAAAGGGAATTAATATGTTTTTGGAGGAAAAAGTCAATGTTCCCATTCTTGGTTTAGTAGAGAATATGGCTTGGTTTACCCCAAAAGAACTGCCTCAGAACAAGTATTATATCTTTGGTAAGGAGGGTGGAAAAAGATTGGCACAGAAATTGCAAGTAAAGTTACTAGGACAGATACCCATAATTCAGTCAATCAGAGAGTCGGGAGACGAGGGAAGTCCTAGTGCAATCAATGATGATACAATTTCAGAACAGTTCTTTAAAGAACTTGCTGTAAATGTTGTAGAGCAAGTTGATTACAGAAATAAAAATAGAGAACAAACAAAAAAAGTAGAAATAAATTATTAAAAATAAAACAAAAATTTTAATTATTATGAAAAAAAGGTTACTCTTATCATTTATGTTGATTATTAGTTTGTTTGCATTTGCAGATAAACCTATTAGGTATATAAATGATTATGAAATCGAAAGCACAAGACCTACTTTAGTTAGGGAAACAGTACAGGTAGAAGAAGTTGATATAGATACTGCTAAAATAGATTTTACTTCTCGTTGGTCTGTCACACTTGAAGCAGGATTTAATCGTTTTGATGGAGATATTATACAAAAGTATAACTCTTTAGTGCCTACTTCGGTAGCTCAATTCTCTTTTGGTGGTTCTTTGGAATATACCCTTGCACCTGCATGGAGTTTCGGTCTTGACTACTATTATCTTCCTTTAAAAGCTGAAGATATAAGAGAGAATGGATTTGTTGTTGCTGATTTCAAATCAACAATGCACAATGTAAGTTTATTTACTTCTTTCAACTTAATTAAAGGATTTTTCCCACAAACCACTACAAAATGGGGTCTTTGGGCAAATGTTGGATTAGGTTATGCTTGGTATAATTCGGTTTATAAAACTGATAGAGCAGGAACTGCTGTAGAAGGTGGATATAAAACTAAATATATTGATTTTAATGATTCTATACCTGATGGTAGAGCTATGTTTGTACCATTGACTTTGTTATTAGAATATAACTTTACTAAAAATTTAGCATTAGGTATTAAAGCACAATCTCGTGCGTTTAATAAAGATTATATAGAACAACGTATTCATAAAGGTGTAACAAATGACTTTGTTGAGTTGTTAACAGCACAACTTCGTTTCAAATTTGTTGGTTCTCCTGATGATAATAAATATCATACACGTAATCCAATTCCTATTGTAGATTATCAGTCTCAAATAGATAGATTACAAAATAGAGTTAATGGTATTGTTATTCCACCACCTGCACCTAATTACGATGATAGATTAAATGACCTTGAAGGTAGAGTTAAAAAGATGGAAGATATTCTTTGTCCTGATGGTCCTGATGGAGATGCTGATGGAGTGCCTGATTGTAGAGACCAAGAGCCTGAAACACCAGCTGGTAACCAAGTTGACTTCTGGGGTAGAACTATAGAAAAACCTCAAATTCAAGAGATTATTGACGAAAATGCATTTATCTATTTTGACTTTGATAAAACAGGTTTAGATAATGAAGCTCATAGAGCAATAGCAATCTGTGCTAGAAAAATGAATGCTGACCCAGAACTAATTGTAGAGGTAAGAGGATTTACAGATAATATGGGTACTGTTCCTTATAATGATAATTTGAGTCAAAGACGTGCTGATAGAGTGAAGAGAGAATTGGTTCAAGCATATGGAATAGGAGAGCAAAGAATCATTGCTAACGGTAAAGGAAAATATAATCCTCAGGATAAAACAATTCCATTCCGTCCATATCGTACTTGTGTTCTTTTCTACAGTAAATAAGATATTAAATACAATATAAGTTTGAACCCACTCTTTTGAGTGGGTTTACTTGTTTTTTAACAAATATAGATTATAGAGATGAGTTTACGTATAGTATTTATGGGAACACCTGACTTTGCTGTTGAAAGTTTAAAAGCGGTTGTTCAAAAGGGCTATGATGTTGTTGGAGTTATAACAATGCCGGATAAACCGGCGGGTAGGGGACACAAAGTTCAATTTTCTTCAGTTAAGAAATATGCTTTATCCAAAGGATTAACAATTCTTCAACCCAAAAATCTTAAAGATGAAAAATTCATTGAAGAGTTGAGGGAACTGAAAGCTGATATTCAGATTGTTGTAGCCTTTAGAATGTTGCCTGAAGTTGTTTGGAATATGCCGAAATATGGTACTTTTAATCTACACGCCTCACTTTTACCTCAATATAGAGGGGCTGCACCAATTAATTGGGCTATTATTAATGGAGAGAAAGAAACGGGAGTTACTACTTTTTTTCTAACTCACCAAATAGATACGGGAAAGATTATATTACAAAGAAAGGTAAAGATATTTGAAGAGGATAATGTTGGGGATGTTCACGATAGATTGATGGTGGTTGGTGCTGATTTAGTTCTTGAAACATTGGAATTGATAAGTAGTGAGAATGTAGAGGCTATTGAACAGAAAAATTTAATAAGTGCTAATACGGTATTGAAAGAGGCACCAAAACTTTTCAAGGGTACGTGTGAACTGAATATTGAACTGAATGTTGAACAAGCACATAATTTTGTAAGTGGATTATCTCCTTATCCTGTGGCTTGGTGTAATATTCGGCTACCTAATGAGAAAGAAGAGATTTTTATTAAAATATTTAAAACGCAAGTAGAGAAAACAAAACATTCTTTTCCAAAAGGAGAGGTCTTGGTTGATAAAAAGAGTTTGAAAATAGCATTAAAAGATGGTTTTTTATCTATTCTGGAGTTACAAGTAGCAGGTAAAAGAAGAATGAAAACCACTGACTTTTTAAATGGTTTGCATTTATAACTGTTAGAGGTGTTTTATAAAAAATCCTTATCGATAATTCGATAAGGATTTTTTATTATGGTAAATGTATGTTGTTCTTAAAAATCAGAAATTTCGTAAGGCATTAAAGTATATACACCGTTGAATTGAGTTGCATTTTGTATCTGTTGTAATATTCTGTAGTTTTCATTTCCTAATCTTGATTTTAAGAATCTTGTTTCTGCTTTTGTCTCAAAATCTTTTAGTAGTTTGGTCATAAAGTCTTCTTTTTTCGGAAAGTTTTGTACCATATACTCATCAACTTTTGCTTTCTCGGCAGCAATTTTAATGGCATCATCTAATCCTCCCAACATATCTACTAAACCAAGTTTTAACGCATCTTCTCCTGTCCAAACACGACCTTCAGCAATTGCTTTGATTTCGTCGGTTGTTTTACCACGTCCGTCAGCACAACGTTTTACGAAAAGTTCGTATCCTCTATTAACATAGCCTTGTAATAAATTACGTTCTTCAGCAGTGAATGCCCTGTTGGGAGTAAAGCCTTCACTGAATTTGTTGGTTTTAACACCATCGTATGTTAAACCGATTTTTTTGTTCAAACCTTCTATATTAGGGAAAGTACCGAAAATACCAATTGAACCGGTCAATGTGTTAGGTTCTGCCAAAATGGTGTCGGCAGGTGCAGATATGTAGTAACCACCTGAGGCCGCATAATTTCCCATTGAAACAATCAGTGGCTTCTCTTTTTTTAGTAATGTCAATGCGTGCCATATTTGCTCTGACCCAAAAGCACTACCACCCGGAGAGTTGACTCTTAATACAACTGCTTTTACTTTTTTGTTGTCTTTTAGTTCAAGAATAGATTCTACCAATTTGTCGGAATTAATGCCCTCGTCACTGCTTATGATTCCCGCCATATCTATTCCACCTGTAGCATAAAGAACTGCAATTTTTTCTTTTTTGTATTTCTCGTCAGTTGGTACTTTTGTCATTGTTTTGTGGTCAACTAAATGATAATCGTCACTTTTTTCCACTTCACTTAGTTTTACTAATACACTTTCCATACCTGGAAGATACGTTAATGAGTCAATCATATTGTAGGCAACATATTTTTTTGCAGGTTGTAAAGTCATCATTTCATCTGCATAAGTATTTAGTTGCTCAATAGATATTTTTCTCTCTTTTGAAATCGCAGATAGCGTTTGATTCCAAATACCACCCATAAATGTTCTTACTTGTTTTTTATTGGCCTCACTCATATTAGTTCTTATATAAGGCTCAACTGCAGATTTAAATGTTCCTACTTTTACTACCTGCATTTCAACACCCACTTTACTCAATGTGTTTTTGATAAATCTTGTGTTAAATGCCATTCCTCTAAAATCTAACATCCCTTGAGGATTTAAGTAAATCTTATCTGCAACAGTTGCTAAATAGTACATTTTTTGAGTATAAGTGTCAGCATAAGCTACAATAAATTTTCCCGAACTCTTGAAATCTATCAAGGCATCACGTATCTCTTTTACGGTAGCATATCCGGCACTTGTAAAGCCTATTTTCAGGTAAATACCCAATATTTTATCGTTGTTTTTTGCTTTTTCAATATTAGAAAGTATATCATCAAGTCCTAAGGTTGAAGTTTCTTTTCCAAAAGAACCTGAAAAAGCGTCTTGAAATGGGTCATCTTTAGAACGTTCTACGATTTGACCATTTAGCTCTAATTTATAAATTGAATTCTCTTCTAATTTTGTGGGTTTATCAGATGAGCTTGCAATAGCACCGATAATTCCCAAAAATAGGAATAAACCAATTACTGTAGTTATTATAATGCCCACTACGGTGGCGAGTGTAAATTTAAAAAATTGTTTCATCTAATTTTATATTTTAATAGTTATTGTTCTCAATAATAAACAGTCATAAAGGTAAGAAAGTTTTTGAAAGAATGAATTTCTTGGCTAAAGGTTAATTAGAAATGAAAATAATGTGATTGGGATTGATTCCAACTTCATTTATTCTAAATTTGAAATCTCCTTTTTTATTAAAACAGAGTAGGTCCCCAAAATTGAGATAATTTTGTGCATCTAAAAGATAAACATCGTTATTCTTGGGATTGATACTAATAGAGTAAAGAGTTTTTATTGTCTCTTTCTTGTCTTTTATAAAATCCTCATTAATAATTCTTTCTGTAATACAATCAAATACCTTTAGCCAATTTTCTCCTGTCTTGAAGTCGTGTCCATATAAATAGGCTCTATCTTCAAAAATTTCAAAGTTATAGGCTTGAAGATTCTTGAAAGTGTAAATTAATTCATCAATCTCACTATCTATTTTATGGAAAGCATAGCCAATATCGTCGTAATTGCCACGAGTAACTACATAAACATCTCCTTGACTGTCAGAATGAATTTTGTAAGGGTTTATTCCGACTTCTATTCTTTTTATTTCTTCAAAAGTGTTAATGTCAATAATCGAAACGGAGTTGTCGTAATTCGGATAGTTTAATCCTCCCGAATTGGTTACATATATCTTGTGGTTGGTTATGCAAATTCCATCGGGATTTTGACCTACATTTGTTATTGCTTCTATTTCTAGAGTTGTAGTATCAATTCTTGATACAGTTCCATCAAAAGAACAAACATATGCCTTGTTTTCAAAAAAATCAATATAGCGAGGTTGGCGTGGCTCGTCTTTTTCGTTAAAAATAGGTATTCTTTTGATTGATTTGCCGGTTCTGAAATCAATCACTTCTATTTGGCTTGATACATTGACAACAATATAAATTTTACTTCCGTATCGTTGCATATCGTTGGCTGTGTCACCCAATCCACGTTTGTTTGTGGTTTGAAAAAAGGCTCTTTGAAGTTTTGGCTCTTCTGTTTTGTTAAAGTTGTATTTCGCAAGGGTACTATTGTTGCTGTTAAAAATCCCTTCGTTTAGAATGTATATTTCTGTCGTGGTAGCATCTTGTTGAGAAATTTGTTGCTTCTCTATATCGTGCATATCGTCACACGAAGTGAAGAGAGAGCTCATTAATGTCAATATTAAACTCAAATAATATTTTATTGTTTTCATCTTTCTTATAATTAAAATTGATAACCTATTGTAGCCCTCCAAGAACGACCCGGCATAGGGAAATAACGTACAACAGAATAGTTTTGATTGAAAGCATTTAATAGTTCTATGTTTATTCTTATTATACTTTTTGCTATTTTTTGCTTTTTAGAAATCATAAAATTATGTTCGGAATATCCTGATAGACGGTTTTCACGATAGTTTTGTTGTAATGCATATCTTTTGCCTGACCATAACATAGAATAGGAAAAAGTAAAATAAGGCGTTTCCACAGCAATTCTATTTGACCCTGAAACCCTTGGTGTATAGGGTATTTGATGTCCATATTCTCTGCTGTTTTTGTCTGTAACGTTCAAAGCCCGTTGATAAGTATAATTGCTATTTAAAGTAATGTTGTATTTTGGAAAAGGGTTAATAACTCCCTTAAATGTTAAATCAAGTCCATCTATTGAAACTTTACCATAATTAAGCATTGTCCAAATAAAGATATTTTTTGTTGGATAAGCTACGATTTTATCTTTTATATTGTTATGATATAAGTCCGTTGTTAGTGAAAGATGTGGAATTATTTTATTAATTGAAGTTTGAAAAGTAACTCCGACATTAAATTGGTTCGTTTTTTCGGGAGTTAGATTTCGATTTCCTATTCTTGAGTAATATAAGTCATTAAAAGTAGGCATTCGGAAAATATTTTTGTAAAAAGCCCGAAACCGTAAATCAATATTGGAGAATGGTTGTATTGAAAAACTAATGTAGGGTGATAGTTTTTGATAATTCTTTCCACTTTTACCTTTTTTTACATCTTCTTGAACAATGGTTGATAAAATATTAGCTGTTGCCGTAATTTGATTGGTCGTGAACTTGGTGGCTAATACAGACTGGTTCGTGAACCGACTGGGATAAACAAATTGAGGTAGATTGGCATTTAGGTTTGCCCAAGAAATATCATTTGAAAAAGAGAATGACAGATTGTCGAAAGCACGATAACGAGTAACACCTGAAAAATAATACTCTTGTTGAGTATATCTATTTTCTAATTTTCCTCTCTTATTTAAAAAAGTTGGGTCTAAATATTTCAAATATCCTCGATGATATTTAATATTTCCAAGTAAATCCCAGTGCTTTGAAATCTCTTTTTTATAAGAACCTTGTGTGAAAAAAGTATTTTCCCAGATTCTTTGTGAAGAGAAGTTCTGAGTATTGTAGAAAATTGTTGCTCCCGGTAAGCCTCTTTCAGAATTGTAATAATACAATTTGATTTGAGCCTCCTCTTTAGAGGATAAATGAGCAAAAAAAGTTGTTTCTAACCTTATTTTTTTTACGTCACTGTTTTTTCTCACTTCATTGGAAATACTGTCTTTACCTTCGAAGCCATAATTTAATGTATATGGGTATTCTCCGTTTGTTGTGAGATACTCTCCCATTATAGATAATGAGAATTTATCTGTAATTTTCTTCTGTAAAGATATAGATGGATTAATTAATAGCCAAGAACCTAATTTAAGAGAGGAACTACCTTTTAATTTTTCATTCTTATCGAAGACAGGACGGGAGGTGTTTATTTTTAACACAGTTCCTGAGGCAAAAAGACGTGCAGGTTGAAGGATATTATCATTTTGTCCATTACTTAATGAAAGTGTCTGAATGTTATTCGTAGAGAATTTTCCTATATCAATTTGTCCTGTTTCTATATCCGTAATGGCAATACCATCATAACTCACGGTTGTGTGATTGGCTCCTAAACTACGAACAGAAAGTGTTTTCAGACCTCCTACGCCACCATAGTCTTTGACTGTTACTCCAGAAAAGAACTTTATGGCATCTGAAATTTGTAGTGCATTTATTTTTGAAAGTGATTTACTATTTAATTTTTGAAGAGGAGAGGTAGATGTTATTTCTTTTTTACGTATGTTACTTGTTACGGTAACCTCATTTAATTGTTTGATAGTATCTGCTTTTGTTTGAGAGAACAGATTTAGACTGACATTAAATGAAAGGACAAGCAATAAATAGATTGTTTTTTTGTTAAAAAGCATATTCTCGTGTTAATTTTCTGTTGTTGCTCTTAATGAATACAAAGATAAATAATTTTGTTTTAATAGTCTTTTTGAGAAAAAATAAATTGTTGGAATATGCTTTGGCATATCTTTTGTGAGTGCTTTTTTAGATTAGGATAAAATGTGAAACAGAAAAAAATATTTAACAAAAAAAGTCGAAAAGTTTTTGTTTTATAAAAAAATGTTATACATTTGTACTTGAATTATAACTATAAAATATTTTTAACTATTTTTAAAATAAAAAACAAACAATGAAAAAATTACTTTTAAGTGTTGTGTTAATTGCTAGTGCTTTGACCCTCACATTTGCTCAAAACGATGCAAAAAATGATTATTCGGACTATTCGAAATGGTCTTTTGCTGTAAAAGGTGGTTTAACTTATTATCGTGTAACACCTGCATCACCACCTGAAGCAGATTCTAATTTTGATACAGATTATCTTCATGATGCTTCTTGGGGTACTGGTGTTGTGTTAGAACGTACTGCAAACCCATTGTTCGGTATGGGGTTGGCTGTAGATTATAATAGATATAATCGTAGACCAATGATGGCTGGATTTACTATTGACCCAACTCTTTTTGGAGCAGTTAATGTTTCTAACCTTTTCTTTCCACATCGTACGTCAGCTAGATGGAATGTTTATGCAAAAGCAGGTGCTGGGGTAGCATTTTATGCTCATACTCCAATAAACGAAGGTTATAGTGGCAAGTACTCACATGATCAATGTGCTGTGTTCACTGGTGCTATTCATCCTGAGGTGAATTTAGGTAAGTCATTTGAATTAGGACTTGAAATAACAGCTCGTTATTATTCAAGAGAAAATTTGGGTGCTATTGCTTCTAAAGACCGTTTCGATGATGCTATGACTGCAATGGGAACATTACGTTATAAATTTGGTAGCAAACCTCACACACGTAATTTGACAATGGATGAATTCTATCCAGTGCCGGAACCAGTTAAGATTGTTGAAAACGTTAAAGTTGAGAATCCTTATGATGATGCTAGATTAATTAATCGTCTTAATAATCTTGATAAACAAAATCAAAATATTCAAGACCGTTTAGCTAAACTTGAAAACGATTTGAAAAACTTGAAACAACAACCAATAGGAACTTCTATTGACGTAACATTTGAAAATATTGAATTTGAATTTGATTCAGCTAATTTAACAGATGCATCATATGAAATTATCAATCACCTTATCAGTATACTAAAAGGTATTCCAACTTGGAGTTCATTAAAAGTTGATGGTTATACAGATAGTATTGGTTCTGAAGCTTATAACCAAAATCTTTCAGAAGCTCGTGTAAACTCTGTTAAAGATTATCTAGTATCACAAGGTATTGATGGTGCGAAAATTACTACAGAAGGATTTGGAGAGTCTAATCCTATCGCAACTAACTCAACTAGTGAAGGTCGTCAAAGAAACCGTCGTGTAACATTCCATATTGTAAAATAATATAATATCGTAATATAATTTATAAAGCTACTTCTTTTTAGAAGTAGCTTTATTTTTTTATAATTTTTAATTAGAATAGGAGATTTTTTCTAACTTTGTAAATAAAAGTAAGAGATGAAAAAATATTACATTGTCTTTTTAATTTCTTTGTTTTATGTATTTCATGGTTTGGCTTCTCAACCATTAAAATTTGCTCTTATCTCGGATACTCATATACAAACTCAAGATAGTTCTATTTATAATTTAAAACGTGTAATAAAGGATATTAATCATAGAGATAGTCTTGAATTTGTACTGATAGCAGGAGATATTGTACAAAATGCCGATTCTGCCAGTTTTCTTAAAGTAAAGAATGTTTTTAATCTTCTAAAAAAACCTTATTATGTTGTTCCGGGCAATCATGATACTTTGTTAAAAGGAAAATATACAGATGATTATTTTAACTATTTTAATAAAAACTTCTCATTTTTATACAAAGATTTTCAAATAATCGGTTTTTCTACTGCTCCTTATGAAAGTAATGGTAAAGGAAATGTTGATAAAGAGACTTTCTTTTTTTTAGAAAAAGAGTTATCTCAAACGCCGAAAGATAAAATGATTTTTTGTGTAATACACCACCCTCTTCTTGCTGTTGATGTAAAAAATTATGAAAGAGTAACTAACCTTCTTAAAAAATATTCAGTAAATGGAGTTTTATGCGGGCATTATCATCGGAATACAGTTTTCTCTTTTGATGGAATTCTCGGAATAGTGAACAGGGCTATTTATCGAAGTTCTGATAGTTCTGTTGGTTATAACCTTTATGAGATTAATGAGCAAAATTTGATAATTACAGAGGTAAATATAACAAGAAATGAGTCGGAAGAGTGGCTTAGAATACCCATTGAAAATTAATGATATATGAATCCAAAAATAGACTGTTTTATTCTTTTCTCAGGTAGCCAATTGACCAATATATTAGTTGAGAGTTTGAGAAATCAAGAGTTGGTGAGCAAGATATATTTGTTGTGTAATAAAACCCACAATGTAACCAATTCTTCTTGTGAGCAACTGTATGTTGACAACCCTTTTTCCTCAAATACAATAAAACAAATTGCCGAAAAAACAGAGAGTGAATTTACGCTTTTTCTAACAAAAGATAATGTTCAGTTAGGTTACTTGGCTCTTGAACGAATGATACAAGTTGGTGAAACCACAGAAGCAGGATTGGTTTATTCTGATTATTATCAAAATTCGGAAGGAATTTTGGTTACACAGCCACTGATTGATTATCAAAAAGGAAGTTTAAGAGACGATTTTGATTTTGGTTCTACATTGCTCTTCAACACTGAGATATTGAAAGAGAATGCTCAAAAAATAGATTCATCTTATCAATATGCAGGGCTTTATCGTTTGCGATTATTGATTTCTCAAAATTATTCGATAGAACATATCGATGAGTATCTATATTCCGAGGAAGAAAAAGACAATAGAAAATCCGGAGAGAAGATTTTTGATTATGTTAATCCTAAAAATAGAGAAGTCCAGATAGAGATGGAAAGTGCTTGTACAGAACATTTGAAAGAAATTCAAGCATTTTTACCGGAGAATAATAATGAAGTTGATTTTAATCAAGAATTTTCTGTGGAGGCAACGATTGTTATTCCTGTTAGGAATAGGGAGAAGACAATTGCTGATGCGATAGAGTCTGTGTTAAGTCAAAGGACAAATTTTGGGTTTAATTTAATCGTTGTTGATAATCATTCTACTGATAAAACAACCGAAATTATTACTCGATATAAAGAAGACAGCCGTCTGATACACGTTATTCCGGAGCGAGAAGACTTGGGGATTGGTGGATGTTGGAATAGGGCAGTACACGATAAAAGATGTGGAAAGTTTGTTGTTCAGTTGGATAGTGATGATTTATACAGTAGCAAATATACTTTGCAGAAAATTATAGATGCTTTTTATAAACAGAAATGTGCTATGATTGTTGGAACTTATCAGATGACGAATTTTAATTTAGAACCAATTCCTCCGGGGATTATTGACCATAAGGAGTGGACGGAAGACAATGGGAAAAATAATGCACTTCGTATCAATGGCTTAGGAGCACCTCGTGCTTTTTATACGCCTATTTTAAGAAAAATAAATCTCCCCAATACAAGCTATGGAGAGGATTATGCTGTTGGTTTACGAATTTCAAGGGAGTACAAAATCGGTAGGATTTATGATGTGTTGTACTTGTGCAGACGTTGGGAAGATAATTCTGATGCCTCATTAAGTGTTGAAAAAATGAACCGTTATAATTTTTATAAAGATAAACTGCGTACTTTTGAACTGAAAGCTCGGATTTTACAAAATAGAAATAAGAATGATTGATACAAAGAGTTTTTTATCTGAACAACTTGTTAATTGGCAAGATGCTAATCAGCGATATGAAGCATTAAGAAGTATTAAAACCAAAACGATACATCTTGACAAAATAGAGTGTGTGATTGCTTTTAATCCTTTGAGAGCAAAATCAACAAAAGCCAAAATAGATAAAAAATCAATACAAGAACGTCCTTGTTTCTTGTGTAAAAAGAATAGACCTAATGTGCAAATAGGAGTTGATTTATTTGAGACTTTAGAGTTTCTTGTGAATCCTTTCCCTGCTTGTAAACAGCATTTTACGATAGTTCATAAAAAACATACGCCACAAAGAATAAAAGATGTATTTCACCATTTTGTTGAACTTTCTGATTTATTTTCACAGTTGGTTTTCTTTTATAATGGTGCTGAATGTGGTGCTTCTGCTCCTGACCATATGCACTTTCAAGGAGTGGAAAAAGGCTTTTTACCGTTACAAAGAGAATGGAAAAATTTTATCAAAAAACAGGTGTTATTGAATAATAATCAAATGATTTATCAATTAAATTTCGGATATCCTTTATTAGCGATTGAAAGTAGGGAGAAAGAGCCGATGACTTCTCTTTTTGAAAAAGTGTACCGTATTATGTCTGAAAACGATAAAGAGCCGAAATGGAACTTACTAACTTGGACAGAAAATGATAAAATGATATGTATGATTATTCCACGTAAAAATCATCGTCCACGCTGTTTTTTTGAGACAGGAGAAGAGCAATTAATGATTAGTCCCGCTACCATTGACCTATCAGGTGTTTTCACAACAGTCCGAGAAGAAGATTTTCTCAAAGTGAATACAGATGATATTGCTCAAATATTCTCAGAAGTTTGCCTTTCAGAAAATGAACTGAATAAAATATGGGAGAAAATTATTAAAGACTTGTTTTAATAAAATTTCCTCCCATTTATAAATTGTTTTAACCTTTGTTGGTTAAAAGATTAAAATGATATAGACTCCTCGATTTTACTCATCAATAGAGTCTATTTCTACCAATAATTCGTCTTGCATTACAGATTGACCTGCTGAAACGTGTATTTTTCTGATTACTCCGTTACAGTTGGCAGTTAATTCATTTTGCATTTTCATTGCTTCCAAGCTCAATATTGCCTCACCTGCGTTCACTAAGTCGCCTTCACTAACAAAAACATCGACAATTTTGCCCGGCATATGAGATTTTATATTGCTCTGCTCATTCTTTTCTTTATCATTTTTATTCAGCAAACCTTGACGAAGATAAGAGAAAATAGATTCCAAACTAAATTTATATTCTACTCCATTCACCATAACTGTCATTTTATTTTGCTCTTGTTGAGTTATTTGACAATTATAATTTACTCCGTTCATTGAGAATTCTGAAGTGTTATTTTTGTGTTCTACAAAGAAAATATCTTCTTCTTTTTCGTTGATAATCGGTTTAGATTCTTTTGGTAGATAAATTTTAAATCGCTCTCCGTTATCTCTTAATGCAATGAAAAGTCTTGTTGCATCTCGTTTATAAATATATGATGTAGCCATTTTTTGCTGTTTTATTTGTTAATTCGTTTATTCAATATCCACATATTCATCGATTCGCTTTTGAACATTGGGGATTGTGAAGAATATTGTAGATAATCTTTTGCATAAGCAATTGTGGCTGCTAATGCGGCAATCATCTCTTCATCTTTCGATTCTAACATCTCTGTTTTAAAAATGCCTTCTACCCAACGAGTTGTGTAACTTGCATCAATAAATTCAGGACTTCTTAATACCGTTTTACAGAAAGGAGCTGTCGTTTTAAGTCCGGAAAGATTAAATTCTTGCAATGCTGATTCCGTTTTTTGAATAACATCTTCTCGGTTATCTCCTTTCACTATAATTTTAGCAATCATTGAGTCAAAATAAGGAGTAACAACAGACAAACTTTTCACACCTGTTTCTATCCTAATATTTTCTCCATAAGGAAACTCAACTTTTTCTATAAATCCTGTTTGAGGACTGAAATTATTTTGTGGGTCTTCCGTATTTATTCTACATTCAATAGCCCAACCATTCAGTTTTATATCCGATTGTTTTAACGTTAATTCTTCTCCCAATGCTACACGAATTTGCCAATCAATTAAGTCTACACCTGTAATCATTTCTGTAACAGGATGCTCAACTTGAATACGTGTGTTCATCTCCATAAAATAATAACTACCGTCTTCATCAAGAATAAATTCAATGGTTCCTACGGAATTATAACCGATTTGTTTGGCAAAATTAACCGATAACTCGCCCATTTTTTCTCTTTCCTCAGCAGAAATACTTGCCGATGGAGCCTCTTCAAGCAATTTTTGATGTTTTCTTTGTAATGAGCACTCTCTTTCTCCCAAATGCACAACATTTCCGTGTTTGTCGGCTAATATTTGAAATTCAAGATGTTTCGGATTAACTAAATATTTTTCAATAAAAATATCTCCATTTCCAAAAGCAGTTACTGCCTCATCATATGCTGATTTGAAGTGCCTTTCCATCGTTTCGGGCTTCTCAACAATTCGCATTCCACGTCCTCCACCACCTGCAGAGGCTTTTAGAATAACGGGATAACCTATTTTTTCTGCAAATTCAATAGCCTCTTTGACATCAGTAATGGCACTCGGACTACCCGGAACAAGTGGCATATTTGCTTTTGCCGCCATACTTTTAGCTATCGTTTTGAGTCCCATATTGCGAATCAATTCAGCATCAGGACCTACGAAAATAATACCTTTCTTTTGGCATAATTCAGCAAATTCCGGATTTTCCGAAAGAAAACCATAACCCGGATGTATCATTGTAATTTGATGTTCCAATGCTATATCAATCAAGTCGTCGGGACGCAAAAAGATTGTTTTTTCTGTTAAATCCTCTTGTATGGAAATAATTTCATCTGCATATTCAAGATAAAGAGCATTCGGCTCTCTATTGGTTTGAATAACATATGTTTTTATTCCCAACTTTTTAGCCGAACGTATAATGCGTATTGCAATCTCATTTCTATTAGCTATTAAGATACTTTTATTCATATACTTGTTTTATTGTGTTCTATTCTTATCGTTTATTCTTTCAACTTTATAACTTTCAAAACTTTTAACTATAAAGGAATATTTCCATGTTTTCTTTGAGGCTTATGATATTGTTTGTTAGCTAATATCTCAAAAGCATTTATCAAAACATTTCTTGTTTGAGAAGGATAGATAACTTCATCGATTAATCCAGCCTCTTCTGCTTTGAAAGGATTGGCTATTTCATCACGATATTGTGTTGTCAACTCTTTTTCCATTGCTTCTCTATCTTCTGCTTTAGCCAATTGATGACGATGAATAATTTTAATGGCTCCGGCAGGACCCATAACTGCAATTTCAGCCGTAGGCCAAGAAAAGTTAAAATCACCACCAATTCCAATACTGTTCATTACAATATATGCACCTCCATATGCTTTGCGTGTCGTTACAGTAATTCTTGGAACAGATGCTTCACAGAAGGCATATAAAAGTTTGGCTCCGTTTCTAATAATACCACTATGTTCTTGGTCAGTCCCCGGCAAAAATCCCGGTACATCTTCCAATACCAAAAGAGGAATATTGAAAGCATCACAAAAACGAACAAATCTTGCTCCTTTAATACTTGCATTATTATCCAATGAACCAGCTAATACTTTGGGTTGATTAGCCACGATTCCAATTGTTTTTCCATTCAAACGACCAAATCCGACGATAATATTTTGTGCAAAATCAGAATGCACTTCCAAAAAGCTGTTATTATCTATCAAGATGTTAATAACCTCTTTCATATCGTATGGACGATTGGGGTCTTCGGGGATAATATTATTCAGATATTCTTGTTTTGCCTCATTAAAATCAACATTGGTAGAAACCGGTAATGTATCTAAATTATTTAATGGAATATAAGAAAGCAGTTTTCGAACTTCCATAATGGCGTGTTCCTCGTCAGGAAAAGCAAAATGTGCTACTCCCGTTTTCTCTGCGTGAACTTTTCCACCTCCCAATTCGTCCATTGTAATATCCTCATTCAAAACCTCTTTTACCACATTAGGTCCTGTTACAAACATATAGGAAGTATCTTTTGTCATAAAAACAAAATCGGTCATTGAGGGAGAGTAAACAGCACCACCGGCTGCAGGTCCTAAAATAACACTTATCTGTGGGATAATTCCTGAAGATTTGACATTGTTTCTAAAAATACGTGCATAGGCTGCCAAACTTTTGACACCTTCTTGTATTCTGGCTCCTCCCGAATCAATCAATCCAATACAAGGAGCACCAAATTTGAGTGCCATTTCTTGCACTCTGGCTATTTTCATTCCGTGTGAATAACCCAATGAACCACCTACAACGGTAAAATCTTGTGCGTAAGCAAATACACTTCTTCCTTGTATTAAACCACGTCCCACAATCACTCCATCACCATAGTTCTTTTTGGTTTTATCGGAATGTGTAGAGGCATCAACAAAAGCATTTAATTCATAAAATGTTCCTTCGTCAAAAAGTATATTAAGTCTTTCTCTTGCAGTGAGTTTTCCTTTTAGATGTTGTTTCTCAACAGCCTTATTTTCCATCTCTTGCAAGATGTGTTTTCTCTCTTCGAAAACTTCAAATTGATTCATAAATGATATTTTTTCTATTGTTTTATTTCTTATAAATGATTAATGCCACAATAATTGGGCTTATCATTGTTGTATAGTACATCAATGAAGTCCAAGGTTGTGATTTTAAGTAGATTTCTTTCCAACTCATCTTCTGCTTCTCTTTTGTTTGTAGCCAAATAAAGAAGTCAAAAACAATGAGCAAAGAGACCCATAATACTGCCACAATAATCCCTTCTAAAACCACGTCTTTGTGTAAGGTATTACTAAAATAGAAATAACTGCATAAAAGCCAAATCGGTAAAAAGTAAAAAGGGAAGAAAAGAATCGATTTTTTATAAGCTTTCTTAAAAGTAAAAGAATTTTCTTGTGAATGAATATCTGTCCTTTTCTTTATAACTCTTTTTATATGGAAAGTCCTAATAAAATAGACAATTATAAAACCTACGGCAAACCATATGATTAGATTTGTGATATTTATCATAATCTTTTTTAATTTAATCCAACTGTTTTTATCTGAAAAAATGATGAAAACAGAGTACAAATGTAAGAAAAAAATAAATATATTCTATCTTTTTCTATAAATGTTGTAATTTAGCAAAGTAAAAATAGAAGCATAATGTCAATATGAAACCATTTCTTTATCGAGTTGTAGAGGCTTTTTATAATCAATATGGAGCTGACATCCAGCAGTTCCATTTTGTTTTTCCCAATAAACGTGGAGGGATTTTCTTTCAAAAATATTTGGTGGATATTATTGACAAACCGATATTTTCTCCTCAAATAACAACTATTAATCGCTGTTTTGAACAAGCAAGTGAGTATCAATTGGTGGATAGAATCGATGCTCTTTTTCGTCTTTTTGATATTTACAAGAAACTAAGCAAAAGTGATGAAAGTTTTGACGCTTTTGTCTATTGGGGTGAGCAACTTCTGTCCGATTTTAACGAGGTGGATAACTATTTGGTGGAGGCAAATCAACTTTTTACCAATTTGCATTCCTTGAACGAGTTAAATGATATTGACTATTTAACGGAAACGCAAAAAAAGGCGATTGAGCGTTTTTGGAATGTGTTTATATTGGATAGCGAGACAGGGGCAAAAAAAGAGTTCTTATCGCTTTGGAAGTTGATTTTACCGATTTACGAGGCATTCAAAACTTCTCTTGCAAAAGATAATTTGGCAACCGAAGGAATGATAGCGAGACAGGTTGTTGAGGACTTGAAGCGTGGTGTAGATGTACCCTTTTTTGAGAATAAAAAGTGGGTGTTTGTTGGTTTTAATGCTTTAACACCCACTCAAAAAATGCTTTTTGAGGAGTTGAAGAAAAGAGGTGTTGCAGACTTTTATTGGGATTATCAGGCTGATGAATTAAAAGACGAAAATAATCCTGCATCAAAATTTTATGCACAAAACACCGAACTATTTCCCTCTTATTTTGAAATAGAAGATACATTTGTTCCGATTGAAGAGCGAAAAATAGAGTTAATTTCCGTTCCTTCGGACATTGGACAGACCA
>PDWI01002560.1_pt1 | contig 27084 bp, 13 predicted proteins | sample 1430891 | NCBI WGS metagenome assembly PDWI01 (sample SAMN01162508, study PRJNA174530) | Oral metagenome, whole genome shotgun sequencing project. | biome: Marine environment; feature: Marine mammal; material: Swab sample of the gingival sulcus; isolation source: swab sample of gingival sulcus... | reverse complement strand
TGTGACGGTCACTTGAAGATTAAAATACTTTAAGTATAAATGACCGTGTGAAGGAAAATAAATCAATGGCGGGTATCCGAAAAACAACATTTTTCGGGGCGGGAGGGGTGTATCAATAGTTAGCAAGCTCCCTGAGCGGAGCCCACACTTGTGGGGAAGGGGCGGTAGCCTTGCTGGGGATTTCAGCCTGCTTGCTCATAAAAAAGACCTGATGATGAAAATCAAACAGGGCTACTAAAAAAATAATATTAATTTCTTATTTTTACTAAGACGGTAGTTTTTCGATTTGATTGTGGCTTTCCGCAATTACCCTTCCCCGCAAGGCAGACTCAGGGAGCTTGGTTTGCTCTTCGCAAGTAGGCTGAGTATAGTCGAGGGGGGTAGATGGAGTGGTTATATTTTATCAAACGAAAAAAATCAAAAAAAATGTGGAAAAGTTTGGTGGTTTAACAAAAAAGTCGTAATTTTGAAATCTTGTTTTTGGGAAATTAGTTATATATATAGAAGGTATTGAGATGTCTAAAAAATGTGAATTGACAGGAACACGACCAATGTACGGAAACAATGTTTCTCACGCACATAACAAAACTCGTCGTCGTTTCCTCCCGAATCTCCAAAAGAAAAGAATTTGGATTGCTGAAGAAAAACGCTTTGTAACTATGAAATTGACTGCAAGAGCTATTAAAACTCTTGACAAAAAAGGTTATACAGCGATGATGAAAGAAATGGAAAAAGCTAATGCTTAATCCTTTGTAACGCCTTGAATAATTAAGGCTTATAAAGCAAGAGTAAATAGTTAGAAAACAGATGCCGGGCAATAATGTTCGGCATTTTTTGTCGTGAATATTTCTTAAATTATTTGTCTATAAGGTCGATATTTCCTATATCTATGTTGTTAGGATTGACAATTTTTTAACCAAAGGACTGGAGATGTAGTATGAAAAAATTAATTATAACGTTAATTATAATATTGATTATAGTATCTCAAAAGGGCATTTCTCAAAAATGGGAAGTTGCACAGAAATTCGGTTATGAATCGTGTGCTTATTATAGTGCTTATGCTTGTGATTCCATGACATATATTTTTCCTTCCTGGCATGATGTCTTGAAAAAAGGAAGTAGCATTCCAGATTCCACAGGTATTATATATTATATTACTGAAGATTATGGCGAGACATGGGAACCATTCTTATCCCTTGTTAAGCCCTTTGATTACTCTACATTAGGAAAAGAACCAATCAATTCTGTTGAAGGCATTCAGATATTCAATCGGGATAGTGTTTATATAATGCACTGCTTAGATACAAATGAGACATACCTATTCAAAACCTATGATGCTGGTAAAACGTGGGACACTGTGAAAGTACCTATTGGAAGACAAACAAATAATATTGAACGAAATTTTATACATTTCAAGAACACTCAAGAGGGAATGGTTGCACCATACTTGAATTATATCTTTCTTACTACTGATGGTGGGGAAACATGGACAGAGTCAAATTTACCCACACTTAATGATACGATAACCCGCTATGCAAAAGATAAGTGGTGGCTTCGTGATAGTGTGGTAACGGTAGAGTTTGAATATAGTGTTTTGAAAGCTCCCAAATATCCTTTTGAGTATTATTTTACAAGAGCGGTATTATATTCATCTGACTATGGTAAAACGTGGGACACATTTTACGACCACGACTATGATACAGCTTTTAATTCTACGACTATTGAATGTAGAAATTTAGATGAATATTGGGCTTGTAGTTCCTATGATGTTCCTGGTGATAAGGTATGGAATCGAACACAGATTCGTATTAGCAAAGATAGGGGGAAAACATGGGAGCCATTAGAAACAGAAAGCGAAATAAAGGGTAGCCCGGTAGATTTATATTTTTTTGACAATCAGATTATTTTACTTTCCAGATATAGTGTGTATCGCTCGTATGACGAAGGTAAGACATGGATAGAAGATGATAACTGGGATAATCCGTACATGACAAGTGAAAATAATCATTTTGGGATAATATCTAGCTCGTGTTTTGCAACTCCTACAAACGGTTTATTATATGATGGATTCTTAGATTGTTTATATAAATATACTTTGCCACCCATATCTGTAAATGATGAAATCGGTTATTCAAATATTCGATTTCGGCCTAATCCCGTAGAAGCAGGAGGTCAATTATATTTGGATATTACGGGAAACAATTATGATGTTGAAATTTTTGATTTCTCGGGCAGATGTATTCAAAAAAGCAATTTAAAATTGAACTCTTTTTTATTGAGAGATGATATTGCGGCCGGTGTATATTTTATCGTTGTCAAATCTCAGGGGAAATTCATTGGCAGAGAAAAAATTATTGTTGAGTAGTTGCCATTAAGTTAAAGTAACGGATAAAGGCTTAGAACGTTTTTTACTCCCTGAGCCTTTATTCAAAAATCCCATTTCCTTATTTCACAAAATTTCCTTAAATTTGCAATCTGTATTGTTCACTATTTGCAAATTGTTATGAAACAGTATTTTATTTTTCTTTTGGTAGTGCTTTCTCCGGTTCTTCTCTTATCACAATCTTGGTCTGAAGCCGAGTTCTATTCTTACCATAATGACCCGGCATTCCAACCACGTCAGCAAGATGTTGATTTCGTTAATATCAAATGCGAGGCATTCATTGACGGGCCGAAGAACTATATTGATGCAACTGCAACCATGACTTTCAAAACGTTCTATCATCTGACAGATTCAATATCAGTAAGAACCGCAAAATTAAATGTGCAAGATGTATCTATCGATGGACAAAAAACTAACTGGAAATGGAATCCACAAAAGACAGAAATAATAATATACCCGAAACAAAAATTTGCATACAATACAACCCACGATTTAGTAATAAAATATGATGCTTATCCTCATGGTGGTTTGCATTTCACTGGTTGGCAAGATGACGAAAAGCATAAGTATAAGCAAATTTGGGCTCATAGTCTTGGCTACTGGTGTCCATACAGCAATATAAAACATGACTTGGTAATAACGGAAATGCTCATTACATTCGATGAAAATTATCAAGTATTTTCAAATGGACGTTGCCTTTCTGAAAAATCAAACGGCGACGGAACCAAGACTTGGCACTATAAAATCTCTGCTCCGCACGTGGTTTATCTTCCTTGTCTGATGATTGGTGATTTCGGAGTTCGTAAATTCAAAACTGATAGGGGCGTAGAATTGGAATATCTGTATTTCAAAGATATGCCCGAACGATTTGATATTGCTTATAAGTATTCTAAGGATATATTCAATTTCTACGAAGAGGAAACCGGTACGCCATACCCTTGGGAATTATACCGAAATATGCCTGCTGAAGACTACCTTTTTGGCGGAATGGAAACGACAACTTCGACTGTTTTCGGTGGATATATGTATGTCGATGAGCGAGCTTGGTGGATGAGAAATTTTGTAAATGTTAATGCACACGAACTCGCTCACCAGTGGTTTGGAAATTACGTTTCCAATATCAATAAAGAAATCTGGTTGGCAGAATCATTTCCTACCTACTACGCAAAAATTTTCGAGCAATCCGTTTTCGGAGACGATTACTACCAATGGGTACGAGATCAAGAATTTGATTTGACTTGGGAAGATGCCCGCAAAAATAGCTATCCCGTAGCACACTCACGCGGAGGCAGAGGACGTTACTATATGAAAGGTTCGCTGGTTCTTGATATGCTACGAGACCAGTTAGGAGACGAAGGATTTAAAGCAGCCATCAAACACTACTTAGCCGAAAACAAACATCAAGTCGTATCTTACGATGATTTTCTACGAGCAATTCGTGAAGCAACAGGAGAATCATTAGAATGGTTTTTTGAGCAATGGATACGCCGCGGCGGAGAACCACATTTCAAAATAAGCTGGGAGAAGGTGCCAGGATTTATTAACCTCGATGTAGAGCAAATCCATAAGATAGGAAATTTAACTGGATACTTCAAAGTCCCTGTTGAAATTCAAGTATATTTCAAAAATGGAGATACCCAAATATTTAATAAAGAAGTTAATGGAGCATATACCAAACTGAAATTAGATAATCCCCAAAACTTAGAAGTTGATTTTATCGTTTTTGATGCCAATAGAAAATTAATCAAGAAAGTTACTTTTGAAAGAAGCATACATGAGTTAGCACAGCAAGCTATACGTGCCGAAAATATGATTGATAAAGTTGATGCCGTTCGAGCAATGAAAGGTATCCCTTTAAATAAAAAAATCTCCGCTTTCGTAAAAGCATATCCAACAGGAAAATATCATCTTTTCAGAGGGGAAATTATCAAGCAGATTATTGCTGATGATAACTATTATAAAAATGAAGATGCTTTGAATATAGTCAAAAAAGCTATTAATTCGGGAGATGAACTTGTTATACGCCAAGTAGTTAAAACTACCAAACGTATTCCAGATGTTTTGCGAAAAGATTATGAAATTCTATTGCAGGACTCATGCTATAGAAACGTTGAATTAGCATTGGAAGATTTATGCTACTCCTTTCCGAAAAATACAAAGAAATATCTCAATCAAACGAAAGATGAAATCGGCTGGCAAGGCAAAAATATTCGCATCAAGTGGCTTGAAATCGCAATCAATGCAGGACAGAAAAAATACCTGAAAGAACTAAAAGACTATTCAAGCCCAAACTATGAATTTAAAACCAGAATCAATGCGTTCCACGCACTGAAACGCCTAAACCACTGCGATATGGAAACTGCATATAATTTAGCACGGGGTTGGTCATCATGGCATTTCCAAATAAATAATGCAGCGAAGGAAGTTATTAAGTACTTCATTCAACAAGACCAATACCGTCCGCTGTTCGACCAACTTTTGAAATCTGACAAGTTAGAAGATTGGGAGAAAGCTAAATTAAATGGTCTGTTGTAATTTAGTTTTTATAATCTCCATATACATCTGTATGTGTCCATTCTGAACAAAGATTAAGAACTCCACGAAAAGTGCCGTAGATGTATTCTAATTGCCATTTAGTGAGGTTCTGGTGGATTGGCAGACCGATGACCCCTTCATTTTCAAAATAGACGTGCTTGATTTCAAAATTATCAAGTACCAAATGATAGCGGTCGTTTCTTTCATGCTTGAAGTAGTAGTATGATTTTATTTCTTTGCCTTCATTATACAGCTTTTCCGGTTTGATATCCTCGAAGCCGAAATAGTCTTCTAAGATTTGGTGGTTTTCTTCACGGATTTTTTTGATAGCATCTAATTTTTTAATTTCTTCCTGAATAACAGTCAAAATGAAACGGCGTTTGAAAACATCTAAGCAACCGTAACTATTCCACATTTCAGCGTCGTCAATAGCTTTTCCTATTACGATTGTACCGAACTGAACATTGAATATTTTTTCAAGATTCACCCAGCCCAATTTTTCTTTTGGTATATTCGGGAAAACATCCGTGAAATCTTGCCCTTCTTCTCCGCAAATATTTTTCGCATACTCTTCGCCGGGAACGAAAGTCAATTCTTTTACCCCCGTTAAATCGGCGAGAACTTTATAGCCGTCCTCCCAGTTTGTAAAATCATAATCACGATGATATAGATCTGCTGCAAATGGAATATCACTAATAGGAACTTTCACATCAGGAGCATTAAAGATGATGGGGTAAGATTCGATTTTCCATTTCGTGAAAAATTTATATAGTGATGGACGATAAGAAACCCCAACATCAATATACTTGTATTCGGAATTTTCAAAATAATTTACGCAGTGCCAAAGAAGATAATCCTGGATATGTAATTTTTTCCCGTCGCGTGAACCTGCTAAATTATTCAAAAATAGGTGGTTGCCCACAGGCAAAAGAATCACGGAACCAATCGGATTTTCATCATAATATGCGATGAACATAAATTCTTTTTCTGTAAGATGGGTAGGCATATTCGGGTCTTCCGGGTCATACCACATTCCCTTTAAAACTTCTATATCTTCGGGAGTGCCCTTTACTTTTTTTATTATCACTCCGTTTCTTTCTGCCTTGTTGATTCCTTTTCGTACTGAATGCGGGACTTTCTCCCAAACCCTATCGGGGGTCAGCGGTAAACCGCAACCTTCGTGTATGATGTCTTTTCCAACGTACCCCAAATTATCCCTCTTACTCAATTACACAATTCATATTTACAAAGTTAAGAAAATCTGGATTATTTGAGGCTATTCGTTCAAAAATAATTTTTCTACCTCTCTATCCTCATTATCAATTGTTAATGTCTTTTCCAAGTTGTTTAATCATATTCTCAATTTCCTCAAAATTAAAAGCGTCTAGATTGTTTCGGAATGACAATACAAATTCTTTAAGGGAGTCATGGTTAAATCTATTAGCTATTTCTGATAATTTATCAGCGAATTGTTGCATTTCGGATAAAATATGATTTTGGGAAACAGCCTTGAATATTTCTTCTAAATCTATCTTTATTACGTTTTTTACTTCTTCGTTTAAGATTATAGTTTTACCTTTTTTCAAGTTTTCTTCCTTTTTAGTACTCATTGTTGCAATTACTTCCTGCAGTTTCTGAGCGTTAAAAGGCTTTAAGATTATATCATCGAAGAAACTTTCGTATGCAATTTTTGTATCTTCTGAATTAATCAAACCGATAACTGATATTGCGGGACGTGCGGTAAGTAGTTTCTTCTTGAAATTTACATATTCAATATGACTGTCTTCATTATCCCAAATAAGAATATCCATTTTGGGAAGTGAGAAGGATGCTGTTTCAATAAATGAGTTTATCTCTGAAATATCTACTATTCTCGGTACGGCAGATTCTAACATATTTTCAATTTTTGAATAATTTGATTTTGAATATATACCGATTCTATGGTCAGAAAAATCATAGAATTTATCTACTTTGTTATCTGCTTCTTCGTCGGTATCCATAAAATCCAAACTCTCAAATTTGATAATAAAGCTTGTTCCGATATTCAGCTCTGATTCAACAGTAATTGTGCCATTGAGATTTTCAATAGTTTTCTTAGCGATTGCCAGACCTAATCCTGTCCCACCTTTTCCAAATTCATTTTGATTATTGAGTTTGATAAACGGCTCGAAAATAGATTTTATTTCTTCCTTACTTATACCAGTACCCGTATCTTTCACAGAAATCATTAAAGCACACTTCTTTAAATCAGATTTTTCACGGAAAGCAGATATAAGTATATCAATCTCCCCTTCTTCTGTAAATTTAATTGCGTTATCAATAAGATTATTCAACACTTTAACTAATTTACTACGGTCGGTAAACATAAAAGTCGGTGTTTCAGAATCAACAGTTATATTAAGTTTATTTCCCTTAGCTCGAGCTTTTTTACCGAATACGGAATTCAATGTTCCAGCCAAAGTATAGAAATTAACCGCTTCGATATTAAATTTTATTTGTTCGGTATCCAAAAGAGATAAATCAAGAATATTATCAATTACGTTAGTAAGTGATTTTCCGTTTGTGATGATAGACTTGGCTTTGTCAAGATGGAATTGATTTTCCAAAGACTCTCGCAACAGTTCTGCATTCCCAATTATACTGTTCATTGGCGTGCGAATTTCATGACTTATATTCCCAATAAAGTCACTTTTAGATCTATTTGCGTTTTCGGCTTCTTCTTTTGCCTGCATGAGCTGGGCATCAAAATCACTATGGGCAATCGTATATGAAATAATCTCAGATGTCAAGAGCAGGAAGTTTATCAAATCACTATCTGTAGCCATTATATCAGAAGAATATTCAAAAACGGTAAAGCCATAAAGAACTTTATAAACTGATACAGGAATTATAATCGCAGTATCAATGTTGTTGGTTTCGAAGAACCACTCATATTCTTTGCTCCCTTCTTGGAAAAATGGGTTCTGTCTGTTAATTTTGATATAGCTATGCTTATTAAGTGCATCTAAAAGTTTCGAGTAATCATCGGTCATTACTCCGAGGAAGCCTCGCATTGTTTTCTGCGTATTTACAGATGCCCATTCGTAATTACAACTCATCACCATTAAATCAGGTGTGAAATTGATTATATATGCCCGAGTGAGTTTTAAAAACTCTCCTACTTTTTTAAATGCTAATGCTACATAATTGTCTATATTTGAAGGCGGACTTGAGATAAGCAAGGTCGATAAATCAATCAACTTACTGTAATATTCGTTCACAATTTGCATCCGTTCACGAAGTCGGGATTGAGACGTAATATCAGTCCATACCGTTATCACATACAGCACTTTTCCGTCAATATGGTACTCTGGTTCGAATAGCACCATATATACGGTATCTAAGGAGTCAATTCTTACCTCTGTTGTTACAGTATTTCCTGTATCTATTACCTGCTTGAAGCACTCCTCTAATTCTTCAACAATATCTTTAGTAGTATTTATTTCAGAAAAATGTCGCCCAATAAGTTTTTGTGGATTTTTATCAAATACCGCAGTAGCAGCGGGATTTGCGTATAGTAGTCTCCTGTGTCGGTTAACTTTTATAATTGCGGTAGGAGTTTTTTCTACCATAGAGCGATATTCAGCTTCCCTCTGTAACTGCAATTCAAAAAGTTGTTTCTTTTCAGTAATATCTTCTATCATACCGATAAATTCGTACGGTACGTTATGTTCATTAAACTGAATCTCACCTTTCAAACTCAGCCATATCCAAATTCCGTCATATACACGTATTCTGAAAATTGTGCTGTATCGGTGATGTTTATGAGTTCGTCTCTCTTGGGTTAAGCGATGATAGTAATCATGAATATTATCTATATCCTGCTCATGTATATGGTTTATCCAGTCTTTGAGATTGAGTTTTAAAGCCTTTGACGGTTCATAATGTAAAATAAAATTTGCACGGGTATCATATATTATTGCCATGCTTGTAATATCAACAGCAATTCTTCCTGGTTGATTAACTTTGAAAAGAGTATTAAACTGGGAGTTTTTATCGACGAAATCTTCTGCCTGTTCAAAATCTATATTCAACTTAGGAACGATTGTTATACTTATGTGTCTGCTGTTTGGAAATTCGCTTTCGATAACATCAAGATTCAAATCATAAAAGTATCGTCTATGATTTATGTCAAACAAATCGCATTTTTCGGAACCTATACGTGCAGCAGTACCAGTATCGAAGACTTTTTGGATAATCTTCTTGATCTCATCATTATTGAATGCTTCGAAGAAGAAATATATGATTTCACCCTCAATTCCTTCTTTAAGAACGTTAGTAATATCGGAAATCTTTTTGTTCCAAAATACCACTACTAAGTCCTCATCAATCACCGCTGTCGGTGACGGAAGATTATCTAATACTGTATAATTATTATGTCCTAAAATCATAGCCTGTTAAATATCTCAAAGTATCCAAATGCAAAATACCAAAGACAGCCGACAGCCTATTTTATTATCATTATTTTTAAGGTTTTCTGTTGATTCTTATTGGAATTAAGCCTCAAAATATAAGCACCGTTAGGAACATTGGAAATATCAAATCTTACTGTTCTTTCTCCGATATCTGCTGTTTCTTTGGCGAATCCGTATGACTTACCCGAAATATCAAGCAGGGTCATATCCAATTCTAATTGCCCTCTCATAACTAGCAAATTCAATGCCAAGTGATTGCCATCAACATACGTGCCCTTAACTTCATAATTTGGAATTGGTGCCAGCTGTCCGTATATTACTTCAGCAGCACAGTAACCGTAAATTTCTAAGAATCCCGGGACTTTTTCGTATGTAACAGGTTTTTCAGGAACAGGGTTAAAATCATCAATCCAAACCGTAGTTGTATCAGGGTTAGAAGCCAGACCTCGGAATTGTATTTTTAGCAACGGTTGGGCTTTCTTGAAAATATCATTCAAAAAATCGCCTTCAATTTCACCGTTGATTGTACCATTATTATGAGAGAAACTGATTTCTTCAAATGGCTCATTTCCTTTATTGAAATAGATTTTTTCTGGTTTAGCGACATTAGGATTGAAACTGAACTGAAAGTATATTTTTTCTGTGCTTAACATTGGTACTGCCTTTTTGAGTGACAATGTAATATAATCCGTAGAATCAATCTTGATTTCTTTTTTGTCTAAATCCAAGTCAAACACATAATGCTCAAGTGGTGAATCGACATGTATAACAAGCGGTCTAATCTCTTCACAATTTAATGAAGATTTAACAAGGATAGTATCAATTGCTTGAAAATCGCTGATACCTGTATAAGTTACGTTTACATCTTGTGTCGCATTATCTGCTAAATCAAAAGGCGGGGTAATATCAAAATTAAAATCAACATTCTTGCTAATATTCTCAAATTCTGTAACCGTGAAATCCACTCCGCTATTATTTTCAATAGTGAATTTATGCGTCTCTGTATGTCCTGCCCAAGCAGTATAAGAAATATTATCAGGCTTCAAAGTTGTGATTGGTTTACAGATAGAGAAATTAACGTCATAGTTGTGTATTCCATGACAGACTTGGCTTTCGAGTTTAAAGGTCTCGGTATATTTTTTATATTCCGTATATGCACCATAGTCAATATAGCCTATAAACTCAGCACTATCTTTTGGTGGAATAATTAGATATTGAGCGGGTTCAGTCCAAATATTTCCTAATTCTGTATTATACGAAATAATTAAGCTGTCAGGCTCGGAACCTTCGTTCTTGTATATTTGATGGTATTCTCGAATACCAACACAGGTATCAATTTTGCCTTCATGTTTGTCGGAATATTTAGGCTTAGTTACTGTTCTTCTGTATTCTGCGATTATCGGAATAGCAAGTGTTTGTCCGTCATCACCGATGGACTTAATAATCAAATTCGCTTCGTACTTACCTTCAGCGTCATTTTGAGCATTAAAGGTAATATCAAAGAGCATACTACTTTCTTTATCAATGATAATATTGGGTGGGGATTTCTGTGCTACTCTAAACGGAGAGTTTGAAGGTTCTATTTTCACAAGGGTCAGTGTATCAGCAGATTTAGAAGCATTGGAAATTTCAGCCTGTGCTTCGTATAAGCCCTCATCACATAAAATTTTTCCAAAATCTAATGTGTCAGTAATTTTGTATAATTGTCTGTCTCTTATTTCAATATCCACAGGCAATAAAAAGTCTAAAGGACAAATTCCCGAACATTCAATTTCAAGATTATCTTTAATCTCAATCCCTCTATCAGCAAGCATTTCAAATTCAAAATCACGGAATTGACCCTGTCCAGCAGGAATACTAACCGGAGATTGCGGTGAAACATTAGGCGTGATGTTCATTTTCAAGCCCGGATATTTCTTTGAAAAATCCATTGATATAATATTCAAATCAGTATCACCAGTATTTGTCAATCTTACGCTGAACTTATACGGCTCGTGAGCAGGAAAAGATTCTTCTACAATTTCCGGCTGAGTAGTCAATTCACTGATAACAACATCTGCGACCACTACCAGAGTAATCTCTTCATTACAAGGGGAAGATTGGAAACGTAGTATTCCTTCATATCTTCCGCTCTTGTTCGTTTCGAGGTATGCACGAATCGTTTTTCCTTCCTTATGCCTTAAATCAAATGGAAAACCATACTGGTCTTCGGTAGCCCAGAGTTCATTTTCGACACCGATTGGTTCACTGATTTTTGCAACTTGGTAGCCATTATTATCTATTCTGAAATTTTTGAAATATCTTTCTCCTGCACAAATACTTCCAAAATCAAGAGTATCAACAACAAGCGAAAGATTTGTTCTGTTTCGGTTCGCCAGCACCGTAACGCTATACGGGTTTTTATTTCCGTTTATCTTTGTACTGTCATTATTTACGAATGAAATTTCTGCATCGTAAGCACCGTCGATACCATCTTTGAATTTATAAATAAAGTTTTTGAATTTCCTGATTCCGATTTTCGTAGCCATACTTTCTTCATTTTCAAAACCGACAAGTTCAATTAATGCTCCGTCTTGCGTGACAAAAACACTATCGATATTAAGCTCGTAGTTACCGTGGTTTTCAATTTTTAGAGTATCATAGTAGTCATCATAACAGTCAGCAGTAAATTCGCGATTTTGGTCTGCTTCAATTATCGAAGATACGCCGTATATAAACAATTCCACTTCATTGCCATGATCACAAGGATTTGTAAAAATTTCAAACTCTGCATCTATCCAGCCTGTATCCTGAGGTGCTGCTTTGAAATAAAAATAATTGTCCTTATTTTGTTTCATATAGAAAGGTAAATCTATACCGACTTGGATTCGTGGATCGCCCTCGTTTTTATGAATTTCATAGACATATTCCATATCCGTATCTGTATTCCATTTTAAAGCTATTTTATCGTTGGTATTACAATATATTGAATCGTAAATTTTATACATTTCAGGTTCTGCCGTTGATTCTGTAGGAGTTCCCGTTACAGTGAATGTATGTACTACCGGAATATCACCGTCGATTTCCACCTGCCACGTTTCGATTGGAACTGTCATTGTCGTAGGATTATATTCAAAAACTATTTCTACAGAGTCGCAAGCAGGAATATTAAAATTTAAAACTGCCGGCTTGATTAGCTCTAAATCTTTTGTATCATTTCCGGTTTGACTTAATCTACATCCCCATGGAAAAAACGAATGATTAGCAACCATCAAAGTATCATAAGCCCTATCACCGATACATGTAGGATCGAAAACAATTTCATTTTTTGAGATTGTTTTTCTAGGAGGTACGAGTTTATAGACCGCATCTTTACCAACAGCCCATCCAATACTATCACCAATAAAAAATACATCATCTAAATCATTATGCACGGTTCCACAAGCCATTTCAAACCAACTGAATCCACCGTTATTTGTGTAATTAAGATTTCCATTGCTTCCGGCTGACCATGCTTCTTTTTCATTTAAAATTGTAGTCCCATACATATTCGACCCAAAATCACGTCCGTTCCATGTTCTTCCTCCATCATGAGAATAAATAACACCACCGTCATCATTCCCTAAACCACCTGCACAGCTTACCCCTGCCCAAGGAATTAAGATAAAATCTCCCTGTTTATGAAATTCTTCCTGATGTCTCGGCGAGCCTGTGACAGATAGTGTATCCCAAGTATAGCCTCCATCATTTGTTTCCCAAAGAACAGATGAGCTGATAGCATAACCATGGCCGTTTGGCGATTCAATCCAGCCATCACATACACGGTTATCCGGGCAGTATGCACTGAACGTATGCCAATTCATACCACCGTTTGTAGTTTTCCATATATAGATTGAATCTGTTTCACAACTTCCGCCGAAGAATAGACCATTCATAGAGTCAGTAAAATAGCATGACCATGCTGATTCGGGGAGGCCTTTATTCAAAGTAAAAAGATTGTCAGGCGTAATTGTTATCCATGTCTTACCACCATTGTTTGTTTTGTAAATCCCGGCAGGATTATTTTGATTTACGGGGCCTGAGCAAAAACCGATTTGCGTATCAATAAACATTATTCTTTCTAAATGGCGAGTAGCTAAGCGAGTACTTGATGTCCTCCAATTTTCTCCGCCATCAGTAGTATATATAACTCTCCCGTCCATACCGCATATCCAGCCATAATTGGGATCACTTTCCAAGAAAAATATATCTAACCAATGATTTTGCAAACCGAAAGACGGAACATTATTCTGCTTTTCCCAGTAACCATCTAAGGCTACTAAAGAAACTGCTGAAAATACTAAAGCTATAATAAGAACGAATAAATTTCGCTTCATGGTATTCCCCCAAAAGAAATAAACACACTAACTCCTGTATCAATCAAACGACAACAGTCGAATATATTGTATTATCATAAAAAATGCCAATTTTTGAAAAAAAAATGGTATTTTCGCATTTTAAATGATGTTTACATTAATAATAACAGGTAAAGTATGAGAAAGTTACACTTAATCTTCATTTTTTTTGTGATTTTTTCCAATATTTCTTTTTCTGCTGATAATTTTACTTCTCCTTATTGGTCTGTGCAGTTCTGCTCAGATTTTATCACAGAAGAATCAAAGGAATATTCAGAATTTATTCATGTATTCGCATCTAATAAAAATGATGCAATCCAAGAAGATTTAGCAAAAAAATTCATTATCTATCTTGAATCAAATTCTCTCTTTTTCGAACCTAAGAAAGCACCGAAAGCACCGAATTTCTTAGACTCAAATTACAATGTTCACCATTATTATCCATTCACAACACAGAAATGGATATATTTTGAAAAAATAAAAGGAGAATGGCTGATTTCAGAATCAACTGTGAATGAAATTGCAAATGCTTACGAAACTTCTTCTCTTGTAAGTGCATCAAAATTGCAACGACGACTTCCGCAAGGAAAATTTCTCGGTTTAAGAACTTGGCAATGGCTTGGAATGTTGGTTTACGCAATTATTTCTATGATTCTCTATAAATTGCTCAATATTCTTTTCCATACAATTTTAGTTAGGGTATTCCACCGTTTAAAATTCAAACGAATTTTTGACCAGTACATAGACCCTGTATCAAAACCAATAAGTTTATTCGTGATTATCAGCGTAATATACTTGACTCTTGGTATTCTTCAACTACCGGTAACTCTTGCGTTCTATATGTCATACGCTTTGAAAATCATTCTTATTTTCTTTGCGACTATGATTTTATTTCGCTCTTGTAATGTCTTGGGAGCAATCATGGCAAAAGCTGCTTCCCGTACAGAATCAACAGTTGATGACCAACTGGTTCCACTTATAATTAAAATTTTGAAAATAGTAGTAGTTGTCTTAGGTGCTATCTATATTGTAAAATCTTTCGGATGGACAATTACTCCGCTTTTGGCCGGAGCATCGATTGGGGGTATTGCTATTGCAATGTCAGCCCAAGATACAGTGAAAAACCTTTTCGGTTCATTTACGATGTTTACAGACCAACCTTTCGAGGTAGGAGACTGGATTGTGTTTCAGGGGGGAGAGGGTTCTGTTATCGAAGTTGGAATCCGCTCGACTCGTATTCGCACGTTCTACGATTCAGTTATTTCAATTCCAAACGGCCAGTTGGCAAACACAGTTATTGACAATATGGGCAAAAGGACATACCGCCGATACGTAACCAGAATCGGGGTAACGTATGATACTCACCCCGACGCAATAGATGCCTTTGTAGAAGGATTGAAAGGCCTGGTAGATAATCATCCTAATACCCGTGATTATTACCAAATCCATTTGAACGATTTTGGTGCATCTGCTATTGAAATTCTATTTTATGTTTTCTTTGTCGTTAATGACTGGACGGAAGAATTACAAGCCCGCCACGAACTTCTCTCTGATGTTATACGCTTGGCAAAAACTTTGGACATTCGTTTCGCATTCAATACTCAAACTATTCATGTGGAAGATATGCCGGGGCAAACATCTCTCACGCCTCTATATACAAATGATAGTCAAAAACTCAAAGAAAAAAACAACCTCTTCCTTCAACAAAATAAGGAAAAATACAAAGGTTATCAAAAAAATAAAAAAGATAATCCCAGAGTACCTTTGAAAGATGGTGAGGAATAAACATTAACAATTTTATAGTGGTAGTGCCACCCCTCGACGTGGTGGCACTATTTTTTCAAATCAATCAAGCTATCTATTTATAAGACTATAGCTTAATAATCTCCCTCTCTGCATCAGAAATTTCTAATTCCGGGAAAGTTTTAAATTCTCGAATACGCTTAATTATATGTTCATATCCTTTCGGGCCTCCGTCTGCATTTGCTCGCCAGTATGCTTCCGCTTGTTCATTTGTATATCCGGCAAATTGCATCAAGCATATAGCTGCGGAATATCCCGATTGATGCCAACCATTCCAGCAGTGCAGATAAATCGGTCCCTGTTCGGGATTTTTGATGATGTCATACACCCATGTAAGCAACTCTTTTTCTTTTTCACGATTAGGCAGAGTATTCTTCAAATATCTTAGTGTATCTTCTTTAAGCTCGGAAACTACGTATGCAGGTGCAGTATCCCATCTTTTTGCATATAGATAGACAGCCGCAGAGAAGCCATCATTTGCTAAGTGTTGTAATCCGTCGAGCGGTAGTGGGTTATGATTATCACGTTTTGAGGTTTTATGATAATAATTATTTCCTCCACCACGGTAAGCTACCCCTTTCAAAATACAACGCATATTCCGTGTGCCGTATAGTTCATCGAAACCATTTCCGAAATTATCTGTAATTTTTGTATTTACAGATTCAGGGTGATAGCGTTCTTGATAATATTCGGCTTGCTTTTTCAATGCCTTCAAATTTTCCTGTGCTGATGCGGAGAATACTGTTATAGAAACCAGTAGGATATAGATAATTTTTTTCATTTTAGTTTTATAAAGAAGTTACAAAAAATAAGATTAATATATAAAGTAAAACAGCCGGCATCACGAAAAGAACACCGTCAAACCTGTCTAAAAATCCACCATGCCCAGGCAGAAGTTTTGAGCTATCTTTTACCCCTGAATGTCGCTTCAATTTTGACTCAAATAAATCACCAACTTGGGTAATAATATTGATAATTGCACCCAAAATAATCAAGTGATACATTGGAAATTGGAAGAAAATTTTTCCCATAATTACAAACGATACGCTACCAAAAATAAATCCCGTAATTGAACCTTCCCATGTTTTTTTCGGGCTGACAGCAGGATATAGAGCATGCTTACCATAAGTCAAGCCGCCAAAATATGCGAAAGAATCATTCGCCCATATTGCTACAAAGATCGACAGAACAAAATAGAAAGCATTGGAATTATCCAAGATAGAATAATTTGCATCTATAAACCCTAACTTTGTAGTATGAATAAACCGAAGAACAATGAGGCAGATAAAAGCAAACGTAATATAAAGCTGGCTACTAATTACTGCCGGAAATGCTGAAAGCAAATTTTTATCCCCTTTGAATAATGCAATAATCATCATTGTGAGATTAAGAGCAATCATTACCATCAGCAGAGTTAAGCCCGCAAATTGTAATCCATATTGCATCAAACTAAAACTGAATACACCTATCAAAGCCATATTCGAAATAATAGCCATAGTCTGCTGAGTACGTACTCCTATGTTTTTAAAGAAACTTAGGTATTCAATCGTGCAAGCAATAGAAATCGCTAATATCGCAATAATAAATGGAATGCCGCCAAAATAAAACAATCCAATAATTAGTGGCAGACCCAGTGCAGCAGTTAAGACTCTTACCCATAAATTTTTCATATTCCAAACCTCAAAATTATCTAACATCAAAAATACGAAAAACTTTGAAAACAATAGGTATATAAGATGAAAAATTAATCGGGTGGACAAACCAAGCTCCCTGAGCGTAGCCCACCCTTGTGGGGAAGGGGCGGTAGCTTTTCTTGTGGCTTCCGACTTCGACTATAATATAAAATTTATAAATATATGATTTATAATATGTTATAATATTCTGTTTGTTTTATACTCCCGACATCACTCCCAACAAAAGATTTTTCTTTTATTTTTTTCATGTAATTTCAAAAAAATTCTTATTCTGTAAAGTATATTGAGTTTGTCTTTATACATTAGACGTATAAGGTATCTTAATCATTTTAAATCATAATTTTATGGGTTATGTATAGTAGATTTAAAAGCTATTGTGTAAATGTTTATAAAGTGTTGGTAGAACGTGGATAACTTATTGATACATAAGTGAGATAAATTTACTATTTTTGCGTTGTCTTGAAATACTAAAGTGCGTCCTTTTTAGGGATTGAGAGATTAGAACATATCAATAATTCAACAAACCAACTTTAGAATAATATTTTTTGACAATGCCACCCGATTGATGCTAATAAAAATTGTATCAATATTAGGGTATTATTTCATATAGAAAAGGATTTAGTGAAGAGGTTTATATCTAATCTGAATAAAAATAAGAAAAGAAATTTCAATATATAGTATTTTGTTAAACATTAAAGAGAAAAGTTATGTCTGATACAGAGGTACAAGCAGTATGCCCTGATATGCCGGAAGATTTAATCAATGAAATGATTAAGGTATATAAATCGAATTTCAAGGTTAATCCAAATGATGAGAAGTATCAAAATATACAAGAAAATTTTTATCATAATTTACGAGAGGAGTTTTGGGGTAAGTTCAAAGAAATCCAATCAAATAGAATCGAAACTCAGGTATTATTTAAGTCTGAAATAAAAAAAGTCCAAAGGACTACTTTAGAATTTGAGACACAGTACACGGCCTTTAAAAACTTCTTAATAACTGGAGAGCATAAGGGTAACAAACAATTAGAACTTTTTGTTAAAGAATCCAAGTACATAGATTACGAAGGCTGTATAACAACTCTCCATAAATTCAATGATTGGTTAGAGTTATCTTATGAAAAATATTTGGGACAATATTATTACTTAACAGAAAAAGAGTTGACAACGGCATTTGAAGAATGGTATCAAAATAGAACAAAAGAAGAAAATCTTGTCCCTAAAATTGATAATATACATTCTAATGGTGAAAATTTAGATTTCGCTGATGTTTTGATTGATTTTACTAAAACTGAAATTCTTGATGACCATGATTATAATACCATACATAAACTTTCAAATTACATGAATAAACATTTTGGCTTGCCTGACTTTAGGCGTGATGCAGTAATTTCAAACTTAGAAGATTGCTCCAAGTATTATACAGAAATCAAGGAAAACAAAGGACTTCCGAAAATTCTGAATAGAAAGCAAGTAGGCAAGGCTATTCGGAAAAGCGTGCAAATGGTCGATAGATATAGAGTTAGAAAAAATGACCCTCTACCATCACATAAAAATGGCAAAAAGATTGAATTATACACAGATGAAATACTACTATGGTGTAGAAGAAATGATATTCGGTTTGACACGGAGCTTTTGTAAAATGAGAAAATGAATATAGATTTTTTATTTTTAAAAGATTATCATAATTCCCCAAAGAAGTCGAAAAAGCAAGACAACTATATCATATAAAAAGTTTTTGTATATAATACACCTATACACGATGATTGCAATAAGTATAATAATTACAATATGTTAAAGTTTTCAAAACAAATCACTTATTATTCAATTTACAAGCATGACTATCAGGAGGTGATGTAAAAATGAAATTAAATTACCACTCTGAAGCACAAACATTAAGTAAGTGTTTGAAAAGCCCGTCAGAGCGAATAAAACGGATCTATAATCAAGCTCTAAGCTACGATATTTCAAGGGATAAAACAAAACAAAAATTAATCTTTAAACAATTATGGGTAAAAATATGATGAATCAAATAACAACTGAAAACCTAATAGACAATATTGAACAGAAAGAATTTAGATTTATTCTGAAAAGGATAGGAATGAGTGTAACTAAATTTGTGAAATCTGATATTGTGCAAAATCAAAATATATTTAGTGAGTCCGTCATTGCAGCATGGCATACAGGAAATCAAAAATGTTATACTGGCTTGATACCTTTGGAATTATCACGGCTTTTGTTAGAAGCATTTGGTGCGGATATGCTGACGATAGCAAGAAGGGATTTTGCAAAAGAAAATGGTATTACCAATGTCTTTAATCCAAATGGTGAACAAAAACAAAAATACAGAAGATAATTATAATTTGCTGAAAGTCGATAGAGGTTTCCGTTTTTTTCGGAAATCTCTGTTATTATCGTACAGTTTTTTAGTGTATCCTCCATCTACTTGTATTTACTTTGTCTCTACTGTTTTCACTCTAACTAATTCTAATATACTGAACATAACTTCAATTTAATTGGTTTAACCATACAGATATACCCCCAAAAACCCAAAAAGTAAGGTTGAAAATTATCATTTTTTACAATTTTTACCATCTCAAATGGCTAAAAGCATAGCAAATATACTACATTCCTTCTCGAAAAGCCCCATTATTTTCTGCTGTTATATTGCTTGTAGTGTATTCTTGATAACTCTGTAATCACTATAAAATCAATGAAATATCAATTTCAAAGTGTATTTGTGTTGTTTGATAGAAAACTTTTGAGGGAGAAATATAAAAAAACATCTTTTTTTTTATAAAAAATTTGGATTTTATAAAAAAGTTTTGTAAGTTCGCAGTTGTTAGTAAGACAGATTTGAAAAAAGTGAGTTTTTGGATGTGCAATTTGCACGAGAACTCTATAGCGAGAAATAAAAACAAGACGACGAACAAATATACCTGTTCAACTACTTTAGGGATTCGCTAAATAACGAAATACTGTTTCTAATTTAACGATAATTATCCTTGGTTTATTTTAATAGTTGGCGTTTTCTCGAATTTGTCTAAAATAAATATTACCCAATTATAAAAGAGATTTATCATGATATTTTATCGTAACTCAAGAGTAATTCTTGGATTTGTAGCCATAATCAGCTGTTTAATTCTTTCTGTAAATGTTTCTTATGCTCAGACGGGAAGTTACTATTATGAATATGATAAAGCTGGAAACAGAGTAACAAGAACTTATACTGCTCCTACTCAAAAAAGGGCAGTTGCAGATAGCAAAAATACTTTTGTTGATAGAATTTATCCAAATCCGGCAAATGATTTTGTTAATGTTGAGATTGTAGGAGTGAAACACTTTAAAAAAGTTTCAATTGAAATTATCAATCCTGCAGGGAAAAAAATAATTTCGCAGAAAAACATAAATAAAATCAATACCAGGATTGATTTTCCTAAAACGATGCCTAATGGAGTATATACACTACGAATAAAGTTAGATAATAAAACTAAAATTCATAAACTGATTAAGATGAAATAGAAAAGGTGTGTCATGAAAAGAAATATTATTTTATTAGCAGGACTATTGGTCATGCTGATTTGGCTTGTTCCTATTGAATCTAAGTCACAAAGTTATAATTTTTCACATCTATTTTTGGGATCAGAAGACTTAGAACATACAATATTCGAATCTAAGACATTTATGGACTTGGACCTACATCTACGTTTAGACACCCCTGATCCTATGGCTGATACTGTAGTTTATACATTAGAACACTTCAATGCTTTAGTTAATCCCGGATATAGTATTCCATCGACGGAGGACGTGGTTAAAGCAGTAGTAGGTAGTATTATTAGAAAGTTGGGTGCTTATTGTGATACCAAGGAATATATAATATATCTTCCTACTTGTTATATGCCTGATGTGGTTCATACCCTGGATACTACTCTATATCAAGGTGATGAATATTCTCGTCAGTATGACTGTGTTTATTCACTTGACATGTTTGATGGTTCTCAATCATTTGACGAATTTTATTTCAAGCCGCAGTATGTTAATGGATTAATAATACTTAATGATTTTACTTATACACAATCGCCATTGCCTTGCGGTGGTTTAAATGCAAACTATATTTTAAATACATTCCAAAAAAATGTTCCAGATATAGATATAAACCCAAGTGGTAGTTTCATCGCTCAAGGTGGCGAGCTATGCGGCAAGTTTTCTCGAACCAACGTAATGCTTCATTATTATGATGAAACAAGTGGAGTTACAGTACAGTACGAACCGGTTTGGAGTTGGGGAATAAAATACAGTTCGAATCTCGATAGTATTGAATATTGTTTAAACCTGCGTGCACCACTAATGCCTGATACTGATTATTCCCTTGTAAGCCAAATTGATAAACAAGATTGGTTTACGGAATTAATGAAAATCGGAATTGTAGATTTAGTAACAGGAGAAATTAATCTTGGAAAAGGTTTTCATGATATTAAAATCAGACTACCTGATATAGAATTCACTGGAAGCGGAACTTACTATAATTCAGATCTATATGACGAGATTTTGATTACAGTCGAAAATAAAGAGGATCACTATGTAATAAGTAACGCAACTGACATCTGTACCGGGAATACCGATTATAAGCCTTCTACTACATCATTGATAACTGGTGAAGCATTAGTTTCTGGAATCTTATCAACCGAATATCAAAGCAATATTTCAAATAGCGAATGGAATGATCCTCTAACAAGGACCGTTGAAAACTTATTAGTGGGTAGTATACAAGGAAGACATAGTGTAACAACAAACGGAGCTTTTACATATTCTATTCCAATCGGCATGGCTGAAGGTACGAATGGAATGACACCCAAAGTCAGCCTTAATTATTCCTCAAATTCAGGAAGTGGTATTGCAGGATATGGCTGGTCACTTAATGCAGGTATCTCTGTAATAACTCGAGGAGGGTACTCGCTTAATCAAGATAATATCAGTCTGGATGTGAAATATAATAGTACAGATAAGTTCTATTATAATGGAATGGAATTAGTTCTGAAGAGTGGTACCTATGGGGCTGATGGTTCTGTTTACGTACCTAAATCCGGTACGGAAGATTATACCGTAACCTATTATACAACAGATTCCTACCAAAATTGCGAAAACTGTAACTATTTCATTGTGCATTATAAAAATGGAACAATCATGGAATTGGGCAGACGTGTAAATTGTAGAAATATCAAAATAATGAGAAAAGGAGTATATGCTTGCGATCAAAATCAGATAAACGATACTGTGGCAGATACATGGTATATCGATAAAATTATTGATAAAAATGGAAACTATATTCAATATAATTATTTGAAAACAGAGACACGTGAAAAAGGATATAACTTTGAAGTTGAGCCCATGCAAATCAAATCCATCGCATATACGGGACACTATAGTTCATATTCTGCTTCAGATCCTAATGCCTGTATCATTAATGAACTACCGAGAGCTTCGGTTGAATTTATATATTCAGATAGGTTAGACCAATCATTGTCGTTTTCTTTTGGTAGTATGATATACAATAAGTTTAGACTTGATAAGATTTATCTAAAAATGATAGATGCCACCTACAAACAATATAAACTTGAGTATGAATACCAAAATCAATCATACCTGAGAGAAATTACACTTTATGGTAAAAATAACGCCCACTACAACAGTACAATATTTAACTACGATAATGAAAGTTTTGTATCAAATGGAGCAACAGCAGAATTAAAGGTTAATAAACTTAATGTTACTCCTCTTTCAACATTATCAGATCCAGATAATTATGAACAGCGTATTTTATTTGGTGACTTTAATGCTGATGGCATTAAAGACCGTGTTATTGTAAAAATAAAAAAAGAAGAAGATGGGATTAATGATTCACAATGGGATTTGCAATATGGTTCCCTATCTTCTTCTGGCATTACATATACTTCGGTGTCCGTAACCCCTCTTTGTATTACAGGTGGTTTGACAGAGAATACTGCATCATGCTCTACGAGTACTATTTTAGATATGGATCATGTCAGAATTATGGATTTGGATAATGATGGTTATGATGAAATACTTGTTCCGGGGTACAGATATGATAATACTCAAGGTCAAATGTTAATGTTTATACAATTGGTTTTGGTGGACAAAGATAGTGGAGAACTATTTCAAAGGGTTGATGAGAATAATATTAATCGACCGTTATTAGATAATCTTGTAGTATATAATTCTGATTATGAGTTGAAAACCATTGTATCCAATCCTAATGAGTCATTTAGATTATCATTCCAACTTGAAGATTACGATGGTGATGGATTTATGGAAATGATTATTCCTTTTAAAACTGATGCTCCGCAGATTAAGCGTGTGGGTGCAATTTATTATTTTGATATTGTCGAAAAAGATAATATTGGTAATTTTGAATGTACAGGCGAAGGGCAATTCAGTGACAGAATAATTTATTTTAAAGACGATGATTTTCTTAATCGAAATTATCATGGTGATCACCATAATGACAATTACTTTACTGTTTTACCTGCGGGAAAAGTAGATGGAAAGGCTGCATTATTTATTAAATACTTGCCGCAAGGTCATCCTAAGACTGAGAAAGTATGGGTCCAAAAAGATGGATTAACCTTTGAATATCAATTTATTCCAGGCTCTAACGACGCTTTCGTACCAGGTTCTCTAAGTGGAGATTTTAATGGAGATGGGTATATTGATTATTACTCTCCAGAATCAGGATTCATTTTTAATGATGGTAAGTTTAATTATTCGTACGGTAGTTTTCCGCTACCTAATGATTATTATTCTTTCTTTCGTGAAAATGTAGATTATGATAAACCGGGGTTCTCCAATTTAATCGATTCTCGCACTTATACAGATACTTACCCTTCTGCAAACTTCCATACCATAAATGACTATCAACCTGCTTGTACCCAGGGCATTATGCCAGACCCTATTCAAACTTACAATGATACTTATTACTACGTTGGCGATTTTAATGGAGATGGGAAAGATGATATTTTAGATTATACGATTCTTCATATTAACGATGGTGTCACTAATAAACAATATACAGCTTCTATATACACATTGGTTACGAGTACCGGTATTGGTACAGGAAATATCATAAGGAAAGCTTTTCTGCATAAAAGAGTCAATAATAATTCAGTTGATTTCTTAGATTGGGATTATTATATCTCGCCGGGTGATTGGGAAAAAGCTATGAAAATAAAAGGTATGGAACTGAGAGATGATAAATTATCTAAAACAACTACAGGTATTAAAGGGCTGACAGAGAAAAGAAGAGCCGGAATTTACCTTCCTAAGTCAAACAAATATATTTCTTTTTTCAATGAAGATCAAGTCTATAGCATGACTGATATTTTCGACGGATATAATAATAAATTGGAAATATCCTATGAGAACACCAATTCTCCTAACCAAACCTGCTATACAATCAACAAAACAGGACATTCGTATGAAGTACCGGGATATGAATCTAGATTGCGTTATCTTGGATTGGGACTTGATGTTGTTACTTCAGTTAAGAGTATCCAAGCTCAGGGACAACAGGACTTATCTTCAGAGGTTAAATATTTCTACGAAGATGGTATTTTTGATAGACTTGGGGGATTCTTAGGATTTAAGAAAGTTATTACTGAAACAGCAAATCCACATAATCCAGGGACACCTCTTAGGAATGAAATCATAAAAACTATAAAATCTTTCGACCCAAACACTGAATTAAATAATAAGTTAGTATCATTCGGAGACTCCTTCTCGAAAGACTTAGTATTTATGCTCGTAAAAGATTCTATCCGGGATAATTATGTCGAGGTAAATGGCTATCCAACAGAAGGTTCCCAAACTGTTTACAAATATGATACCAATTTATTGATAGAGAAAGTCTATCATTCAGGCCAAAATAAGACTTACGGTTATATTGCAAAACCTACATCTGTTCGTACATATAATTACAATCTTGGAACCGGTAAACAGACGGAAATTACTTTGGATAGTAAAGGAAGAGTACAGGAAATATACAAAGCTAATCACTGGCTTGATGGTAATAACCAGTTCCAAGTTGGTAGAAATGCTGTGACAAAAGTCTCTCATGAAAAGGTTACGAAAACTTATTATGATGATGAATTTGAGCGTGTTAAAATGGTCGAGACAGAGACAGTGCATGAGGATGATAAAGAAGAAAATGGCGATTTGAAAACGAAAAAAACATATACATTATACAGCTATGATGTCTTAGATGAAGAAGCTAATACAGGAAATCAACTTCATCCGTTGATTTCGACATCAGTTTACCATAATGTAAATTATGATGGTACAAACAACGAATTTACTACTGCTCAAACATTTTACTATGATGATTGGGGACACATAACCAAAGAGGTGCTTTCGGATAAATCGCATCTATCGGATACTTTACAACCTCAAATTACTAATATCACTTATTCTACAGGAATTGGACATCGACCTAAAGCATTTACTGATAATTCTCAAATCACAACTTACAAGCAGATTGATAGGTTTGGAAAATTAAGATATGAAGTAGATGCAAATAATGATACCACCAGATATTCCTATGACGATATGGGGAAACGCTACAGAACCCAATATCCAAATGGAATTATTAAATACGTTACTACTAAGTGGGGAAATGTCGGGTGTCCACAAATTGGTCCATCTATTTATCCAAAATACTATTTTAAAACATTTATTGATCGTGGTACTGAAGAGGATGTTTATGCATATTCGTACTTTGATTCATGGAATAGAAATGTCGTAAATCAAATCGAAATGATGTCGGCCAATAACTCGTCAAGCACTAATTATGGAAGCCGATATACACATACTGAATATCTATCAAATGGACAAATAGATACAGAATACGAACTGAATACTAGCAATCAGCATCTTTTATTTCCTAATACTGGTAATAGGACTGAATACAGTTACGATACTAAAGGACGTTTAAGTAGCAAAAAATCAATTAGGGATTTACCTACTGACATTGAAAATGAAATTTCTATCGAATATGACGGATTAACCACAACCACGAAATACATGGATTTCAGAGGTTTACTTAACAGGGAAAAATCACGCACGGTTGATGCGGCCGGTTTATTTGAAGAAAGTATTGATACAGATGGCAATAAAGTACGTGCGACTTACTATGCAAATGGATTAGTTCATACGATGACTACTGTGCAGGCAGGAAGTAGCCCTGAGAAAACTTCTACTGTTACTTTCGAGTATGACGATATCGGAAGAAAAACTAAAATGATTGATCCAAATGCTGGAATAATTACCTATAAATATAATGTGTATGGTCAGCTTACTGAACAAATTCACGAGGGGAAAGGAAGAACAAAATATTATTATTTCGATGATGATACGGATACTCAGTATAACGGGAAGTTAAAACGAATTAATCGTTTTATCGCAACAGAGAATGCAGATGGTTCTTTTTCTTATAGTAAGATTGAGTCACAAACTAAATATACTTATGTGCCGAACAACGCTAATTACGGAAAAGGGTTAGTAAGTGAAATCACACATGAGTATAAATATGGTTCTATCAATGATGATATTGGACAGAAAATAACTTATACATACGGTGAGCATGGATTATTGACTTCTAAAACAGAGAAAATATATACTGATTGGAATACAAATGATCAATTAGCTACCTACAAAGAATTTACTTACGACTACACCTACGACGATTTTTGGCGATTACGGACACAAACAATGCCTGAGATAAATGCACAGAATGACGAACGCCTGAAGATAAGATACACCTATAACAAATTG
>PDWI01002558.1_pt1 | contig 27091 bp, 20 predicted proteins | sample 1430891 | NCBI WGS metagenome assembly PDWI01 (sample SAMN01162508, study PRJNA174530) | Oral metagenome, whole genome shotgun sequencing project. | biome: Marine environment; feature: Marine mammal; material: Swab sample of the gingival sulcus; isolation source: swab sample of gingival sulcus... | reverse complement strand
AGCCATGCATTATAAAGAGGGCGAGCTCTCTCTGCCTTACAAGGTGACCAACAAAAAAATTAACATAAAGGGACGAGAGCCAGTATACTATCAGGTAAAGAGCACCTCGAGAGGACCTCTCATGCAAGATCTTTTGCCTGCAATCGATTCTGAGATGCCAGTGAGCATGCAGTGGATATATACCCATCTTCCAAATAAGGTGCTTGATGTGAGCTATAAGTTCTCAAGAGCAACATCTTTTGAGGAGTTTAGGAATGCGGTGAGTGAACTTCCTGCACCAGGTCTCAATATTATGTATGGAGACAAGCAAGATGTCGTTGCAATGTTGGGAACAGCACAGCTCTATACATATAAAGATGATAAAGATAGACGCCTTTTCAGACGAGGATGGGCAGGGGAAGCTGAGAAGGAATTTATTCCTTTTGCGGAAAATGTTCAGCGGGTAAACCCAGAGATAGGCTATGTCTTTTCTGCGAATAATCCACATGAAGGAATGGGGGGTAAATTATATCCGGGGTATTATTCTCCTGAGGATAGAGCCAAGAGAATCGTAGAGCTTTTGGCAGAGAAAGAGCGATTTAGTCCAGCGGATATAAGGCAGATGGCGACTGATACGAAGTCCTCAATGGCATCGCGTTATCTTGAGCTTTATGCTCAAAGGGTAGATTGGGATAGCTTTTCGGATTATGAGCGTGAAATACTTAGCAGTTTGCAGGCGTGGGATGGTCAGTATGCCAAGGACTCAATATACCCAACTATATATAGCAGACTTATATATGAGATTCAGAAGGCTTGCTTTAGCGATGAGATAGAAGAAAACTTTGAGAGCTTCTTGAAAACACCACTTGAACATAGTATGAGGATTGTGCAGTTAGAAAATGCTGATTCTGTGTGGTGGGATGATGTAAGGACGCCAGAGCGAGAAAGTCAACAGGATATCTTAGTCTCGGCTTCTAAGCGTGCGATCGCCTTCCTCAAGAAGCAGTTGGGGAGCAATTATAGTACATGGAAGTGGTCACGAGTTTATAGCCTCGAACATCCTCATGCACTTGCTGCCGGTGGAGCACTTCTTAAAAAGCTCTTTAGTGTAGGTCCTATGGAGACTAATGGTGGAGCCGAACTTATAAACAATATTTCTTTCTATCTCAATGAAGAGGGAATATATGTTGCAAACTTAGGTCCTTCTACTCGACGCGTTATTGACTTCTCAGCAATCGAGAAGAGTAAGGCTATTTTGCCTACAGGACAAAGTGGAAATAGACTTAGCCCTTATTACAAAAATCAAGCAGTACGCTATAGAAATGGGGAATATGCACCAATGCTTATAAACCCAGAAGACTATAATTCTTCGGAGCAGGTACTTGTGTTAAGTCCGCTTGAATAGGCGAATAGACAGAGGTTAAGATAATTAAGCTCCCGGTTGTCGCATGACAGCTGGGAGCTTATTGTTTGTTTTTTTTGTTCGCAGTGCCTTAGTGCCTTACTCAGCCTGAGCCGCGAGCTCGCGTGCTGCTGCATAAATCTCGTCAAAGAGATTTGGTATGTCTTCGGTGTTCACCGACGAGAAGGCTACGCGCAGATATTTGCTGCCAATAGCGATGCATCCTATACCTCTTTCGAGGAGCAGTAGTCTCAGTTCTTCTGCATCAAGCTGCGTGGCAAAAGCCATAAAGTAACCCGAATTGAAGGGGAGTGGGCGCAAGAGCTCACGTGGGGCGTCCTTGCAGCATTGGCGGGTCACTGCATAGCGGCACTGCAAGGTGCTAAAGAGCTCTGCTTTCTGCTTTGCATAGTCCGGATGATTGAGGGCTCGAAGCACAATAGCCTGGCTCAAGCGAGGGCTGTTGGAATATGCCGCGCGTATAGCTCCCATAAGTTTTTGCTCGAGCGCCTTGATTTGCTCCTCGTTGAGCTCGGGATTGGCGATGGTCACAAAGCCTACGCGCATACCCCATACCGCTTCTTCCTTGGTGGCCCCGTCTATTTTGACCGCGGTGATATTCTTGTGCAGCCCCGCACATGCGCTGTAGAGCGACTCCTTGTGCGTCTCGGGCGCAAAGAAGAGCCCAAAGTATGCGTCGTCGGTAAAGACGATAATGCGTGTACCATGTTCAGCCTCGGCCTTGAGCATCGCGGCGATGAGCTCTACTTCCTGTTTTTGTGGACTATAGCCCGAGAAATTGTTGGGGAAGTTGAAGATAATCCCCACTTTTTCTCCGCGTCTCGCGGCGAGTTCCTGTTGGAGTGCCTCGAGCGCCATAGGATCCTTGCTGCGTTCGTCTACGCCTTCCTTGAACAGTGGGTAGTTTTGGATTTTGATGCCGTGATGCACGTTGATCGCGAGGTCGTAGTTACCCCAGTGTATGTCTGGGACGAGGAGGGTTTCGCCTTCATTCAAGAAGAACTCTGTCGCAAGCACTACTGCAGCAGTGAGACCAGGGCATACGGCAGGGAGGGTGCTGAGTATGGGGCTAACGCCGGCAGTGAGAGAAGGATTTTTCTTACGCATTTCCTCAAGCCATTTTTTGCGCAGTTCTGGGAGACCGGCAGTAGGGGCATAGTTAAAAATATCCGCATAACTCAGACCTAAGGCTTCAGAAAGTGGCTCCCCCGTAAGCGGGAAACCCATGAGCTTGCCGTCTTTTTGGGCGGTACCGATGGTTGCATTGATACGGTCTGCGTGAGCCCCCGCCTCTGCACCTTGTGCGATAATTCCCTTGGGGAAATATAAGCGCTTTCCATAATCCGAAAGCATATCAAAAAGAGCTGTTCCCTGGAGTTGCTTGTTGAGCGCCACTGCCAAAGGATGCATCGTAGTATCCGCCATATGTACCTCTCTCCTATAGTAACATAGAATATATCTATTATCTTCCTATTTGACTATGGCACGAGTTGTGCGTATCTTTATGGAGATGCTCTTATCGCAACGCATTGTCGCAGCGCGCGCAGGCGCAATTATCGCGAGAGGTATTCGTATGCGTTTAGAAGTGTGCAAGCACGAGCGTACACACTCGAGCGCGCGCAGGCAGCCGCCCGAGAGCAGAGGATAAGGAGGATACTGTGGCAAAAAGAGAATTCCAGACAGAGGTTTCCAAGTTATTAAAGTTGATTATTCATTCCTTGTATTCACACAAGGAGATTTTCTTGAGAGAGTTGGTGAGCAACGCATCGGACGCACTCGACAAGGTCAAGTTTATGCAAATGACCGATAGCAGTCTTCGCTCACAGCTTCAGGACTATCGCATCGATTTGAGCTTCCTTCCTGCCAAGGCAGCAGAAGGGGACGCGCCAGCAGAGGCAGCAAAGCTCATTATCGCCGACACCGGTATCGGTATGAACGAGGAAGACCTCGACGCACAGCTCGGTACCATCGCAAAGTCCGGTACCAGTGCTTTTATTGAGCAGCTCGAGAACAAGGCAGATGCCAACCTCATCGGACAGTTTGGAGTAGGTTTTTATTCAGCATTTATGGTGGCTTCCAAGGTAGAGGTACTCACGAAGAAAATCGGTACCGAGCAGGCTTATGTATGGAGCAGCGATGGAGAGAATGCCTACGAAGTAAACCCAGCAGAGAAGGACAGCTACGGAACCTCCATTACCCTCACTCTCAACGACGAGGGTAAGGAGTACGCAAGCCGCTGGATGCTCGAGTCCCTCATCAAGAAGTACTCAGATCATATTTCTTTCCCTATTTATCTTAGCTACGATGAGAAGTCCTATGACGACGAGGGTAAGGAAACCGGCGTAGAGCGCAAGACCGTTCAGGTAAACCACGCTTCGGCGCTTTGGACGCGATCCAAGAGCGAAATCACCGAAGAAGAATACCAGAACTTCTACAAGTCTATTTCACGCGATAGCGAGGATGCACTCAGCTTTGTACATACCAAGGCAGAGGGAGCCCAGGAGTATACGACCCTTTTCTACATCCCCAAGAAGGCTCCGATGGATATGATGCGCGCAGATTATGCCCCAGGGGTCAAGCTTTACATTAACCGCGTGTTTATCACCGACGATGAGAAGGAACTTATGCCGGTTTACCTCCGCTTCTTGCGAGGTTTCATCGACTCTCAGGATCTTCCACTCAACGTAAGCCGCGAGATGCTCCAGCAAAACCGCCAGCTTTCAGCGATACGCAATGCCTCCGTCAAGAAGGTGCTTGCCGAAATCCTCGAGCTCGCCGAGAAGAACCCGGAGCACTTCGCCACTTTCACAAGTCAGTACAACCGCCAGATGAAAGAAGGTCTCTACGGTGATTACGCCCACCGCGATCAGCTTTTTGAGATCGTACGCTACAAGAGCACCACGGAGGATGGCTACACCAGCCTCAAGTCCTACGTCGCTCGCATGCCAGAGGACCAAAAGAGTATTTACTGTATCACCGGTAACAACGAAAGCTTGCTCCGCTCTTCGCCTTTCCTCGGCAGCTGCAAGAAGAAGGGCTACGAAGTCCTCATCATGGACGACGAAATCGACGAAATCGTGCTCCCAATGTTGGGTGTATACGATGGTAAGCCTTTTGTCGCGGTCAACACACCTCAGGCAGCAGAAGAATTGAAGGATGATGATGGGGCTAACGCAGCACTAGAAGCCAACGACAGCCAGAAGCTTCTCTTTGAGCTCATGGCGGCAGAGCTCGACAAGAAGGTAAGTGAGGTTCGTCTCTCCAAGATTTTATCGGATGATGCTCCTTCGGCACTCGTTGCTGATGAGTTTGCTCCATCATTGCAGATGCGCGAGATGCTCAGAGCTATGGGACAGGACGCCGGAGAGCTTCCTCCACCAGCACTCGAGATCAATGGATCACATCCTATACTCGCACAGCTCGAGGCTAAGGTTTCCGCTACTTCTGCCGGAAGCGCAGACGAGGCGCGCGATGCGTTGAGCGATGGTGACAAGCACTTGCTCTCCGATGTAAGTTGGTTGCTTTATGAGCAGGCACTTATGCTCGAAGGCGCTGCCATCAGTGATCCAGCTCGCTTGGTGAAGCTTATGAACAGCCTTGCGGAGTTGGCACTTAAAGCCTAGTATAAGACAGGTCGCTGGCGCGTGCGCAGCGCGACGTAGCGACGACAAGAGGGGAGAAGCAATGAAGCAAGAAAGATCAGTGTACGAAAAGAAGCGCATTCGCAAGCTTATAGGCATTGGAATTGTAGTCTTGCTTCTCGCTCTTGGCGTAGGCATCTATCTCTATATAGATGCCGCTCCTCGTCGGGCACACAGTGCCGAGCTTGCAGAGCTCCATCAACGTATTGTTGTCGTGAGGGCAGATGCCCGCGAACTTGCAGAGTTGAGCAAAGACGATCCTGCCTACGCAGAGAAAATGGAGCTTTTGCAGACTAAGGTAAAGGATTTGAGAGCATATCTCAGAGATTTTACTGAACAGGAAGATCTCACACGCGAAGAAATAGAGCGAGCAGGCGCAGAACTCGCACTTTTGTTCTCGCCCCTCCAGCCAGTCGCACTGCCGGCGAAGCCCCAAAAATAACCTCACAAAAAATAATTCCACACGTGCTTTTCAATCTCAGCGCACCCCACGCGTGCGATTATTCCCCGCGAGACAACGCGTAATGTGCCCCGAGAAATATCCCGCGCGAGACAGCGCGTAGCGCACAAAAAAGGCGTTCGGTAAAAACCAAACGCCTTTTCTCGTCTATGTGTGTGAGCAAAGCTCATTACATAAGAGCTTCAAGCTCCTTAACCACAGTAGCCTGTGACTGTACACCAGTCATCATCTTAACAGGCTCTCCGTCCTTAAAGTAAATAAGGGCAGGGATACTCTGTATACTGAAACGAGCAGCAAGTGCGCCCTCGTCATCGGTGTTAACCTTGGCAACCAAAGCTCGATCTCCGATCTCCTCACTTACGCGATCCAAAATAGGTGCCATCATGCGGCATGGACCACACCAAGGCGCCCAAAAATCTACAACACATGCTCCCTGAGCAATGCTTTCATCAAAATTCTGAGCATTTAATTCAACAGCCATCTTAGCCTCCGTTTATCTCAATATACGAAGGCTATATTTAATTGTCAAGGTTTCTACGATGTAGTAGTCTTAGGCTATGAGTAAACAGCAATTATCATGGCTCGCGCACATGTGCCCCGACGTCGTTCTTTCTCTCTCGGGAGAGACCAGTTTTAGTGGATTGGCACTCGATAGTCGCCAGATAGGCGAGGCAGACCTCTTTTTCGCCCTTCCTGGTCAAATTCACGACGGTATACACTTTGTAGAAAAGGCACTTCAAGCTGGTGCGGTCGCCATCGTTGCGGCTCTTTCTTTGGAGGAGGTACGCGCGCGCTATGAGGAGTTTGGCTTTGCTGCGCCTCCCGCTGCGGACACCCCATGGGTGCAGGTGGAGAACCCTTGGCATGCCCTCGGTCGCTTTGCGCAGGCGCTCTATGGTTATCCAGATCGCGAGCTCAAGATTATTGCGGTGACAGGAACCGACGGTAAGAGTTCCACGTCCTATTATCTCTACCAGATGCTCGCCAAGCTCGGCGTCAAGGCTGGTCTCATTTCCACCGTTTTTGTCGATGATGGCTCGGGTGCAGCGCTCAATACCGTGCATATTTCTACGCCACAGGCACCGGATCTTTTTGCCAAGCTTCGATCTATGGTGGAGGCAGGCTATACCCATGTCGTTCTCGAGACTACTTCTCATGCTTTGGATTTAGGGCGTTTGGGTGCAAGCAAGGTCGATGTGGCAGTATTTACGAACCTCGGGCGCGATCATCTCGAGCACCACAAGACGATGGAGAATTACTTTGCAGCCAAGAAGAAGCTGTTTGCCTCCCTCAAGCCTGAGGGAACCGGTATCGCCATGGCATATTGTTCACAGTACCAGGAGCTCCGCGCTGTCGCACCTCGTATGTTGCCCGCTCGCCTGAGGGGCTCTGCGCCACTCGCTAGCTGCGAGACCGGCGACGCTGGCAAGTCCGGCGCAACTGGGGCAAGCAGCACGAGCAAAACGAGTAACTCAAGCAATACTCGCAAGTCCGGCAACGCAGGCGAGGATGCCTTGCCAGAGGCCAAGCCAGATCCAGCGAGCTACAGCTTTGTGGACGAAAACCGCGCGCTCGCCGTAGCGGCGGTACTGGCGTTACAGCTTCCCTCTGCACCATCGCTGAGCGTGCTGGAGGCTATGGCAGCCGAGCTTGAGCACCCCAAGGGGCGCCTTCAAGAGGTGAAAGGCTATGAGCCCGTTCGCATTATCATCGACTATTGCCATACGCCCGCAGCATATAAGCTTCTCTTGCCTATGATGCGCCGCGAAACTGAAGGACGCCTGCTCATCCTCTTTGGCTCAGCGGGCGAGCGCGACACCGGCAAGCGTCAGGAGCTTGGTCGCGAGGCAGATCTCTATGCCGATGAAATTTGGCTCACCGACGAGGATCCTCGAGGCGAGGACTCCGTCTTTATATTTAGCGACATACGCAAGGGTATTACTCGACTTGCTCCTAGCCAAATTCACGAAATACGCGATCGCCGCGAGGCGGTAGGTGCTATCCTCAGTGCCGCGCGACCTGGCGACACCGTCCTCTTGCTTGGCAAGGGGCACGAAATCGACATCAAATACGATGGTTACGCCTTGCCTTATAATGAGCAGGAGGTCGTCGAGGACTGGCTTCGCGAGCGCAAAAATCAGCCTCGCACCCGCGTGGGCTTCTTCTACGGTGGTGCATCCACCGAGCATGCAGTCGCACGACGCTCTGCCGCAACCATGTGCCGCGTGCCAAATCCAGAGCGCTATGAGCTTATCTATATAGGTATCGCCCTCGATGGTCGCTGGTACCTTCAGGAAGCTCCCAAGTTGGAACACGCGAGCCTGAGTCTCGTCGAAGATCCCGCACGCGTGCTCACGCTGGTCCCCGGCCGCGGAATTTTCATGGGCGAGGAGAACCTCGATATTGCGGTGGCTTTCCCGATGCTCCACGGTACCCATGGCGAGGACGGCGCGATACAGGGGACCTTCTTGAGTTCTGATATTGCATATATGGGGGCTTCGCTGGACGAAAGTGCCCTGGCTATGAACAAGGTACTTGCCAAGCGCGTATGGGCTGGTCTCGGACTTCCCGTTGTGCCATCTTGTGCTTTCAATAGGGCGCAGTGGAACATGCTCGGTATGAATATTCCCGTTTTGAACGAGTGGGTTAAGACGCAGAACTATCCCTACTTTATCAAGCCAGCTCGCGGGGGGTCTTCCGTGGGAATTTCTCGCGCAACCAATATACAGGAGCTGGTCAAGGGTATAGAAGAAGCCTTTCAGTTCGACTCCCTCGTTATGATAGAGGTGGGATTGGATAGACCACACGAGCTTGAGTTCGCGATAGTGGGGGACAAGGTCTACCACCCAGGCGAAATAGAGAACGAACAGGGCTTCTATTCTTATGAAGAAAAATACTCGGCTAAAAGTGCCGCGCATGTACAGCCTCGTGCGATACTTGCAGATGATGTCCTTCGCGATGCTCGCAAGCTTGCCAAGGCAGCCTATGACGGGCTCGGCATCGAGACCTTCTCTCGAGTGGATCTCTTCCTCGACAAGTCTGGAGAGCTGTTCATCAACGAGATTAACACCTTGCCAGGTATGACCTCTATTAGTTTGTTCCCACAGATTATACAGCAGGCGGGGGACAAGCTCGAAGATAGCTTTGACGAGTGGATTTCACAGGCAGAGTGGCGCTTCCAAAACCAAAAAGACCTCGATGAGATGATTAGACGCTTTGGTGAGGGGGCTGCGCAATGAGAAAGCTGGTTCTCGGCTTTATACTCTTGTGCGTGCTCATTGCCACCACGACCGGTGTGAGCCTCGCCGCTACCCCCGAGAGCGCTGCTGCGTGGGCGGAGGAGCTCGAGCTCGAACTCGAACTTGAGCTCCCCGAGCAGGAAGACTGGCCGCTCGAAGGCAGCGCAGAAGAAGCCGCGCTCCTCGACCAGGTCGTGCGCTATGCCCGCATACAAGGACATCGCGTGCACGAACTTCGCCTCGACGACCAAAGCGATGAGCACTCCTTCTCGCGCATCGTCCGCGTAGTCCTCAGGCGAGAAGGTCCCGACGACCCTCGCTCCTCCGCCTCCGAGCGCCTCGATCGCGAGCGATCGCACCCGCAGTTCACGACTTCAAACAGCGCAAAAGCTCTCGTCGTCGTAGTTCCTGCGGGTCGTGCCACGAGGCAAGATGCCTCGCAGCGAGGCGCCTGGCTCATCGCCCGCGCGCTCCTCGAGCAAGCATCAATTTCCCGCCCTATAGAATTGGTATTCCTCGGCGGAGATACGCCTGCGCGCCCACCCTTCGTGGGAACGAAGGCATATGTAGACGCCAGCTCTGAGAGTATAGGGGCAAGTTATGTCTATCTCAACCTGCCATCCCTCGATAGCTCTCTCACTATTTCTGATCTCAGTAGACATCTCAATACTTCGGCTTTTGGCCCCTTTGTAAGGAGCATGTATGCAGAGAACATTAGGATGAGCTATAGCCCTTTGCGCGTGCTCTTTAGGCAGCATGCCTTGCTCCCCGAGGCGAGCCCCATCAAACACTTCGCAGCCTTCGACGCTCCCGTTTTCCTCATCGAGCCAGACAATCTGCGCAAGAGCATTGAGCAGTTCGCCGCCAAAATTGATGCGCAGATAGACGCGCAAATCAGCGACAAGGGGGAGGGTGCTCAGCGCGCAGCGGATAATGCGTGTGTCACTGCGTCAACTGCGACTGCCACAGCCGCGACTGCCGCCACAGCAGAAAACGCTTATGCACGCGCCTGTGCTCGAGCTCTGCTTTCCTTTTCTCAGGCAGATAGCATAGATCGAGACGGCAGCAGACTTTTCGTCTTCTTCCACCTTGGATCTTATCCTGTACTCGTTGACGAAAGCTATTTGCTCGCGATTAGCCTTTGTCTCGCAATCTTGCTTATCCTCATAAGCTTCTTGCGCTATCGTTATATGAAAGCGTATCTTAATTGGGTCTTGGCTACCTTCTGGTCACTATCAGTCATTATCATTATTTCGCTTGTTGCTATCTATGCCGGAAGCTTCCTCGGCGATCTACTTTTGTACTTCCGGGGGCTGCCAAAGCTCACCAGCCCCTTCGTTATCTCGCTTATAGGCTTGCGTCTCGTCTTCTTCTCCGCTGGTATCGGTATCCTGCCTCTCTTCCTTTCAAGAGCTCGCGTAGAACGCCGCAAAGGTATGTTCGTCGCCCTCGGTTCCGCATGGTATCTCGTCCTCTTTTTAGTGGCGACTTTCATAGATATACGCCTCGTCGCCTATTTCTTGTTGCCCCTTATCTGTTCCGCGCTCATCGTTATCCTACGTCCTTGGCGACAAAAACTATTGGTCTACCTCGTCCTGACTGCCTTCTTCAACTGCCTCGCCTTTATCCTTATCCCCGCCTCGAGCGACCAGGTCATCCTCGCGATTCTTAACGGAAAATGGAGTAACCTTCTCATCTTTAGCATCGCGATGCCTTGGGGATTTATGGGCTTGCGCATTCTTGTAGTCCTCAAGCGAAGGCAGCGCATTATGTGGGGTATTATTCATGCCCTTTTGTGCGCGGCACTGGTATGGGTGCTGCTTTTTGCTCCTTCCTATAGCTCGGGCAAGAGCCAGCAGGTAGCCGTTTTGCAGAAAAACGACACCGTGTACTATGCGAGCAACGACATTATTCGTATCGATGGTAAAGAGGGCAGGCTGCTTGAGCTCAAGGCAGAAGATGCGCGCGAGCTACTTAGCTATGAATATAGCTACCAGATTTCGCGTTTGCGTCGCATACACACCCTGCGCATCCTCTCTAAGGAGCCACTCGTGGCACTCAAGCTCTTTATCGAAAGCCCCAACCGCATTCCTACGCTCTACAGCGTGAGTGTGCCAGTGCGCATGGATACGACGAGCAACACGCTCAACTTTGTTATCGGAAGAAATCCGCCTATGGATTATAGTGTCGAATTCAGTTTGCCACAGGATTTTGAGGGAAAACTTAATATCATCGGTGTCTATGAGCGCGATGCCGAGGCAGATGCCAAGCTTCTCGATGCATACGACAGCTTGTATATCACCGGACAGCGCGAAGCTCATCTCAGCTTAGAGCTCTAGGGGGAGAGATGAGCGCTCATAGCAAGCCACTCCCACTTTATTTCCATGTCGATATGGATGCCTTTTTTGCAGCGGCAGAACAAGCGCGAAATCCAGTCTATAAGGACAAGCCTCTCGTTATTGGAGGAAGTTCTGGCAGGGGAGTGGTGGCTACGTGCTCGTATCAAGCTCGATCCTATGGAGTGAAATCGGGCATGCCGATGTTTGAGGCGCTCAGACGCTGTCCAGATCTCGTGGTCGTACAAGGTGACATGCACTATTATCGACAAGTTTCTGCGCGCATTATGGAGCTTTTTCATGAGTTTAGTCCTTATGTGCAGCAGATTTCTATAGATGAGGCTTTTCTCGATATGACGGGGACGGAGAGGCTGCTTGGGATGCCGCGCGAGGTTGCGAAAAAGATTCAGCAGCGGGTCTACGAGGAGCTTGGACTCGGGCTTTCTGTGGGCATCGGGGCGTACAAATATGTGGCCAAGGTGGCATCCGCAGAGCAAAAACCGATGTGCATTACTGAGATTGCGCGTGGTACCGAGGCGAGCTACCTGCAGAGCAAGTCTTTTTCTGAGCTGTGGGGGATCGGCCCTCACATAGAGGCGCGTCTTCATAAAGCTAATATTTATACGGCAGAGTTGCTCGCGACTATCAAGCTCGATGCGCTGTCGCGATTGGTAGGTGCTTATAGCGCTGAGCTTATTTATAAGATTTTGCGCGGGGAGGATCCTGGGATTTTCGACAAGCCACGCAAAACGCAGTCCTGTAGCGCCGAGACCACCTTTCGTCAGGATTTGAAGGAAGAAATCGACATCGCTCGGCATTTGCTTGCGCTCTCTCGCGAGGTGAGTTTTAGGTGCCTCGAGCTTGGCGTGCCAGCGCAGACCGTGTCGGTCAAGATTGTAGACGCAGATCATCGCATGCGCTCGCGCCAGCGCAAAGTAGACTGGGGCAAGCAGAAAGAGGGCTATGTGCTCTCCGTCCATGAGCTCTATAGTCTTGCGCGCGAGCTTGTCTCGGAGCTTTGGCTGGGGGAGCCTCTGAGGCGCATCGGTGTGCAAGTGGGCGGCGCAATCTCAGGTGCAGCTCAGCCTTCGGGTGCAACTCGCGGTAGCACGCAGAGAGGCTTGCAAGCCCAGTCACAGCGAGCAGCACAGCGAGGAGCCCAGCGCGCGCAGGCAGCCGAGGACGAGCAGCTCAACTTCATCTGGGACGAGGCAGCTCACGAGCAGGCATCTGCCGCAGAAGCCGAGCAAACTCGCAGTCTCGAGTGCAAGCAAGCCTTCCAAAAGATCCTCTATAAGCTCGAAAAAGAGGGGCGGGGGCTTTTGCCTGCGAGCCTCCTCGATGCAGAGGATGTAAAATATTCATCGGCTCATTATTCCCACTCCCGAAAAAGCTCAAAGTCATAGAATAAGGTTATGTAGCTTCTTGCCTTCGTTGCAATTTATGCAAAGTCCTACTAGTATATAGTGAACAATAAGGAGGAGTCGTGAACATTATTCAAAATGGTCTCATGCTTACGGTGTTAGGTATGGGATTCGTATTCGCATTCTTAAGCTTGCTTATTGGTGGAATGGTTCTTTCTTCGACTCTCATTCGGAAATATTTCCCAGAGCCAGAGCCAGCACCAGTTGCACCTAAGAAAAAGCCAGCACCAGCTGGTGCAGATGAGATAGCCATCGCAATTGCGGTAGCCACAAGGAGAAAAAACTCATGAAGAAAATTGATTTTATGTGTACGGCATTCCGTGATGGATTCCAGTCCGCTTACGGTGCGCGTGTATTTACCAAGGATTTCTTGCCAGCAATGGAAGCTGCTGTAAACGCAGGTATTAAGCATTTTGAGCATGGTGGAGGCGCACGCTTCCAGGCACCATTCTTCTACTGCAACGAGAATGCATTTGATATGATGGATCAGATTCGTGCTACCGTTGGTCCAGATGTAAACCTCCAGACCCTTTCACGAGGAGTTAATGTTGTAGGTCTCGCATCACAGCCACGAGATATGATTAAGCTCCACGCAGACTTGTTCGCTAAGCACGGTGTTACTACCATTCGTAACTTCGACGCACTTAACGACGTTGAGAACCTTATTTATTCTGGTCAGTGCATCGTAGAGGCAGGCCTTAAGCACGAAGTAGTAGTTACTATGATGGCTCTTCCTCCAGGCGTAGAGGGTGCACACACTCCAGACTTCTATGAGAAGGTACTTCGCGGTATTCTCGATGCAGGTATTCCTTATGATTCTGTATGTTTTAAGGACGCATCAGGTACTTCAACTCCAGCAGTCGTATACGAGACCGTAAAGCGCGCTCGCAACATCCTCGGTGATGATACTCGACTCGTATTCCACACCCATGAGACAGCAGGTGTTTCTATTCAGCAGTACATGGCAGCTATTGAGGCTGGTATCAACCAGGTAGACCTCTCACTTCAGCCAGTATCAGGCGGTACTTGTCAGCCAGATGTTATTACTATGTGGCACGCTCTTCGCGGTACCGATTACACTTTGGACATCGACCCAGCTAAGATTCTCGAGGTTGAGGAAGTATTCAAGGACTGCATGAAGGACTATTTCCTTCCACCAGAAGCAACCGCTGTAAACCCACTTATTCCTTACTCACCACTTCCTGGTGGTGCGCTTACCGCTAACACTCAGATGCTCCGCGACAACGGACTTATGTCTAAGTTCCCAGAGATTACTCAGGCTATGGGCGAGTGTGTAAAGCGAGGTGGATTCGGTACTTCCGTAACTCCAGTATCTCAGTTCTACTTCCAGCAGGCATTTAACAATGTCATGTTTGGTCCATGGGAGAAGATTGCAGAAGGCTATGGAAAGATGGTACTCGGTTACTTCGGTAAGACTCCAGTCGCACCAGACCCAGAACTCGTTAAGATCTGCCAGGAGAAGCTTGGTCTCGAGCCTACCACCGAGAAGGTCGTAGACATCAACGAGAAGAATCCAGATCTCGGTGTAGCAGCAGCTAAGGCGACCCTCGAGGCAGAAGGTCTTCCTATCACTGATGAGAATATCTTTATTGTAGGTGCTTGTCGCGAGAAGGGTGTACTCTTCTTGAAGGGCGACGCTAAGACCAACGTACGCAAGTCCAATCCTGATGGTAGCGATGAGTGTACTGTTACCGTTAATGGTAAGCCTTATGGCGTTAAGATTGAGGGCAACAACGCTATCGTTAATGGCGTAAGCTACCCAATCAGCGTAGTTGATGGTATTTCTGAGGAGGCCAAGGCAGCAGCGAGCGCTCCAGCAGCAGCTCCAAGTGCCGCACCTACCACAGCTCCTGTAGCAAGTGGAGCAGGTACCGATATGACCGCACCACTTCCAGGGCTCGTATTGCGAATTCCAGTAGCAGTAGGGGACGTTGTAGAAGAGGGAGATGTAGTAATGGTTCTTGAGGCTATGAAGATGGAGACGCCAGTTTCTGCTACTGCTTCTGGTACTGTTCAGAGCATCAATGTATCACAGGGTGATCAGGTTAGCGCTGGTCAGGCTCTTATCACTATAGGCTAGGAGATACTATGAGTTTTGGAACATTGATCGCAGAACTTGGTCGAACCACGGGAATCAACGGATTTTTCACGATTCCCGAGGGGGCATCAGCCCTTCAGGGTGGACCAGGTAACTTTATTATGATTCTTGTCGGACTGCTCTTGTTGTTCTTGGCAATCAAGAAGGGCTTCGAGCCTCTCTTGCTCGTACCTATTGGATTTGGAGCTATCCTCGCTAATATTCCTTTTGTAGGAATTGCTGATGCAGCGCGCGATGGATTTATCGGAATCCTTTATCATACGGGTGTTCAGAACGGACTTTTCCCACTCCTCATCTTCATGGGAGTAGGAGCAATGACCGACTTTGGACCACTGATTGCCAATCCTAAGACCTTGCTCTTGGGTGCAGCAGCACAGTTTGGTATTTTTATCGCACTTATTGGTGCACTCGTGTTGGGAGCTTCAGGACTTACCTCTTTTGGACTCAACGAGGCAGCTGCAATCGGTATTATCGGTGGAGCTGACGGACCTACCGCTATTTATGTAACTCGACTCTTGGCTCCAGACCTTCTCGGTCCTATCGCCGTAGCAGCGTATTCATATATGGCTTTGGTTCCTATTATTCAGCCACCTATCATGCGTTTGCTCACTACCAAGGAAGAGCGACAGATTAAGATGGAGCAGCTTCGTTTCGTTTCTAAGCGAGAAAAGATTGTATTCCCAATCGTAGTACTTGCTCTTTGTATCTTGCTTTTGCCAGATGCAACCCCACTTATTGGAGCACTTACCTTCGGTAACCTCGTTAAGGAGTGTGGCGTAACTGATCGTTTGTCTGATACCATGCAGAACGCTCTTATCAACATCGTTACCATCTGTTTGGGACTTTCAGTTGGATCTAAGATGGAGGCTACTAAGTTCCTTTCTGTAGATACTTTGGGTATCTTGCTCTTGGGACTTATTGCTTTCTCTATCGGAACCACTGCTGGAGTTCTCTTGGCAAAGTTGATGAACAAGCTTTCCAAGCAGCCTATTAACCCACTTATTGGAGCAGCTGGCGTTTCTGCTGTGCCAATGGCAGCACGAGTAGCAAACAAGGTAGGTCTCGAAGAGAACCCTAACAACTACTTGCTCATGCATGCAATGGGACCAAATGTGGCTGGAGTTATTGGATCAGCAGTAGCGGCAGGAGTACTTATTTCTATCGTGCCATTGCTTATCTAATTTGCATAGAGGCAGCTCCATTTTGAGCGTCTTAGAGAGCTAAGGCGCTTGACTATGGGGGGGGGGCTCGATATACTCTTTACTAAGAGCTTGTGGTAAAGTCCTTTATTATATGTTTTGCAGGTCTGTCTCCTGTAATCCTCGTAATTTCCGTGAGAGAGATTACGAGGATTTTTTTGCGCTGCCGCTTTTTACGCCACTTGCTGCAGGCGTAGCCCCTTATGCGCCCTGCGCTGCGTGCTCCTCGCGTGGGTGCTGGGCATAGCGTGTGAGACGACATCAGCGGGGGCGGCGAGTTTTACTCAGCGGGCGTTTTCGTGTGCGTGTGACTTTGTGTGCAGCGCGTGTGGGTGCGAAACAGGGGAGCGGCTTCTAGCAAGAGTGGGAGCTTTTCTATATCTTATATATAAGAGGTATAAGGGGGCGATATGATAGCACTTATAGGCGCAATGGAGAGCGAGGTGGCTCGCTATCGAGAAGCAATGGACATAGCCGAAACATACGAGATATTGGGTACCAAAGTATGGCGAGGTCAGTATAGAGGCAACGAAGTTTTGCTCTGCCTCAGCGGCGTTGGTAAGGTGCAGGCAGCTGCTCTTACGTCTGCTTTGCTCAGTCGCTTCGATGTAGACTGGGTCATTAACACCGGCGTTGCAGGTGGTTTCGCTCCTCATGAAATCAACGACATTGTTATCCCACGTGCGGTTGCCTATCACGATTTTTATATTCCACCTTTCGCACCGGATGAGGAGCCCATGTACCATGTGCCTCGTAACCCCAAAAGTTATCCCTGCGTTGGCGCGGGCAAAAACGAGGAGGGGACAGCCGGCTTTATTATCTCTGGTGACCGTTTTATCACCCAGGCCGAGGCAGCACAGCTCAAAGAGCGATTTGGCAGCGTCGATGCCACCGATATGGAGAGTGCAGCCATCGCCCATGTTTGCTATCTCGCGTCTTGCCCCGTGACCATTGTGCGAAGCATCTCCGACATCGTAGAGAACCCGCATAACGAGCTCGCATTTGAGGAGTGGCTTGAGCAAGCTGTGACGGCATCCATCGCGGGAGTCGATAAGCTCTTGGACGACGCGAGGTCGTAGGCATAATACTTGCGCACCTGTCGTACGAAGTGACCAACATCATTTTTACATTGCACAGATAAGCTTCGCGCAGTTCGCACGCTTCTTTGTTTCACGATGTTCGCGCAGTTTGCACGCGCCTTCGTCTCACGACCTTCGCGCGGTATACATCGCTTCGCGCAGATTGCGTGGCGTAGTCGTCCTCCTTCCTCTATAATTTTTTCAGAAATACTTATAGTATAGAGCTAGGAGGAAAATATGGCACATTGCATCGTTCCCGAGGTAGAAGAAATATTAGACAAAGAATTTCCCGTATTAGATAAGGGCTTTGTGCGCCTGGTCGATTATATGGGTTCTGACGAACGCATTGTTCAGGCAGCGCGTGTTTCGTATGGTGCTGGGACCAAAGGTTTCCGCAAGGACTCAGGGCTCATAGATTACCTCATGCGCAATAGACACACTTCGCCTTTTGAGCAGGTGGTACTTTCGTTTCATATTAAGCTTCCTATTTTTGTTGCGCGTCAGTGGATCAGACACAGAACCGCTCGCGTCAACGAGATTTCTGCACGTTACAGTGTCATGAAGCCAGAGTTCTACATCCCTGCAGATGAGGCGCTTGGACTTCAGAGTGAGAACAACAAGCAGGGGAGGGATCTCGGCACCATCTGTCCGGTGGTGAGTGCGGATATTATCAAGATGCTTGAAGATCAGAACGAGCAGGCTTTTGGCAGCTATGAGGAACTCCTTGAGAAGGGACTCGCTCGCGAGATTTCGCGCATGGTTTTGCCGGTCAATCTCTATACGGAGTGGTATTGGCAGATAGACTTGCACAATCTTTATCACTTCTTGTCTTTGCGCCTCGACCCACATGCGCAGCTTGAGATTAGAGCATATGCGGAGGTCATACTCAAGATTGTCGAGACCTTGTGTCCTTTCGCGACCAAGAGCTTTAAGCGCTATAGACTCGGCGCCAAGCTTTTGGGATCTGAGTTCGACGAGACTATCAAGAAATTGCTCAACGAAAGCGAAGAAGAAACAGAGGAATTGAGCGCTTTAAGAAAATTGTATGATGTTCGCAAAAATTAGAGATTTCAAACTTGACAATGTTTTTACAATATATATAATTACATATAGCATATAATAAATTTAGGGAGGCCACGAGTCTCCGCATCTAGGAGGATGTATGAAGAAGTTAGGTATTGTGCTTGTGGCACTTGTACTCGTAGGTAGTAGCTTGCTTGCTGCACTCGAGAGCCCTATTACCGCAGAGCTTAAGGCTGGCGCTAAGACAGAGTTTAAGGTAGACCTTAATAACCTTAAGAAGGATAACATTGAATACGGTTTCACCAATGATGTACACGCTGATCTTACTTTGACTTTCTTGCCAAAGCAGAATGTAAAGTATGAAGGTGATGGTCAGATTTGGGCACAGGTTGACATTAAGGACCTTAAGCTTGTTGTTAAGAACACTAAGTTCGAAGACATTTATGGTAGCGTTAAGGCTAACATCTGGTTCGAAGATCTCCTCTTCCTTACTGTAGGTCGCGTAGATTTCAAGGCAGACGAAGTAGCTATCGGTCAGCACAAGGGTGTTAAGAACGTTGGTATGGAAGGCAAGGACGGTTTGACCTTTGGTGTTAAGCTCGAGAACGTAGGTAAGGTATACGCTTCTGTTGCTAAGAGCATTTCTAAGAAGCACGACTGGAAGTTCTTGCTCGCATTCGAGGGTGACAAGTTCGTTGACTTGGTAACTCCTAAGTTCTATGCAGCTTATGACCTTGCAGCTAAGAACCTCGTAGTTGCAACTTCTGCTAAGACTGAACTCGACATCTTCGATGGTCTTGCAGTTACTGTTAAGGCAGACGCAGAGCTCGGTCTTGCTGATACTTCCAAGATTCTTGACAATACCAAGGTTGAAGCTAGTGTTGACACCGTTCTTACCCTCGTTAAGGGTGCTAAGATTGATGGCAAGGACAACAACACTGAAGCAGGTCTTGAAGTTGCTTACGTAGGTCTTAAGGAGCACTCACTCCATGCAAAGCTCAGCTTCACTGAGGCTAAGGGTGATGACGGATTCGTTCCTCTCTTCGGTGGTTCTATCTCCGGTGGTGCTGACGTAATCTTTGGTCAGGACAAGGCAGGTAAGACTGAAGTAGACGTTAAGCCATTCTACGATGCAGAGTTGGGCGTTCAGGTTGCTGACTTCGACATCTCAGTTGGAGCTGGTGACAAGCACGACACTATTGCTAACACCATCTATGGTAAGGTAGCTGTAAAGTATACTGGTCTTGACCACATTACTCTTGCTGCTTCTTACGACGTACCAAACGTTCTTAAGTTCAAGGACGACGCAGGTGTAGCAGCTGTATCATTCGCAGTTGATTTCTAAGATTTAGAAACCCTAAAAATTAAAAGAGCGCTTCGGCGCTCTTTTTTTATGCGCAAGTGTGTAAGTGGTGGTTGTCGCGCACTGCAGTTTTTCAAAGTACACTGACGACTGCCGAGTGCAGCTAAGTGCGGCTGCAACTAACAACTACGCGTATAGCTTGCGCGAGCGATGCGTTGTCATACTCTCGTTCTGCATAAGGTCGGCGCATAAGAAAACCCCTCTCGTGAGAGGGGCTGTTTTGTTTTGTGCTTGTTTGTTTTATCTGGCGGGCTGTTGCGGCAGTGGCGAACAACACACACGTAGGGCAAGAGTGTGAGACACAACACGCGAGCAGTGCGAGCGAGCGTGAACCGAGCAGCGGAGGCTGCTTAGAGGCGGAACTCCTCGCCGAGATAGATGGTGCGGGCGTCTTCGTTCTGAATAATATCGTCGCGCGTACCGGAGACAATGATTTCGCCTTGGTGTATGACATAGGCTCTGTCGGTAATTTCAAGAGTATCTCGAACATTGTGATCAGTAATAAGTACTCCGAGATTTTTCTCTGCAAGAAGTTTAATTGTCTGTTTAATATCGTGAACCGCGATAGGATCGATTCCTGCAAAAGGCTCATCTAAGAGAAGTATCTTAGGGCTTGCTGCAAGGGCTCGAGCTATCTCAGTTCGGCGTCTTTCTCCACCCGATAGGGTGTAAGCTGGCTGTTTGCTGAGATGGGTAAGCCTGAAGTCCTCGAGAAGTTCTTCGAGAAGATGTTTTTTCTCTGTCTTAGAGAGGTCTTTTCTACTATCTATAATACAGGCCACATTATGAGCTACGGATAGTCGTCTAAAAACAGATGATTCTTGAGGCAAGTAGGCGAGCCCCATGCGCGAACGCTGGAACATAGGTACGCCTCTGAGGTCGTGCCCGTCAAACTCTATAGTACCGGTATCGGGCTGCAAGAATCCTACCACCATATAAAATGATGTGGTTTTACCTGCTCCGTTAGGACCCAAAAGTCCCACTACCTCACCTTGCTCCATAGAAAAGGATATATCTTTGAGAATTTGTCTTTTTCCAAAACGCTTAGTGAGATGTTCCACTTCAAGTCGTGCGTTCATATTATGCATCCTTGTTTTCTGTGTGCTCGTTGGCTGTATCAGTCTGCATCTGTCCTTCTACATTACCAAAGAGTATCACTTTCTCACTCTTCCTATCAAAAACTATGTGTTGTGCTTGATAGCTATTGTCATTTTGCTTGAGTTCAGCATCTCCAAAGAAAGAAATGCTGTCTTCTTTGACATCTATTTTATCAGCACGACCAATAATATTATTTTCTTCCTGCCAGATGCGGGCATCGATGCTGAGCTCAATTTCTTGCTTAGCAAGGTTGAGGCTCATATAGCCAGCTTGCACGACCATCTTCTTTTCGGGATCGACGATGCGTCCCCATGCAGGAACGATGAGGAGCTGTGCCTCCTTATAGAAGTGAGCACGCATGCTCTCTACCATGATGCTGTGTTCTTTGCTCCTTAGTACTATGTTGCCTTCGAGACTGATAGGACCAGTCTCGGGGAGTTGTATAAGATCTGCTCGGATATATACGTTCTCGGATTCATAAAAAGCGTTGCCCTTGAGCTCTTTTGAGTTTTTGGTCACATGTGTTTGGTCTGCGCCAAAAGAAAAGCTAGCTGCTCCCAAAGGGGAGAGGAACACGCTACTGAGTACTAAGACTAATAAAAGATTTCTAGTTTTCTGCATCTTCTTCTATTATATAGCCACGTACTTGGTTGTCTAGCACCATTTCGTCTCTATATGGCCATAATATAAGAGATCCAGTCTCCATTTTTTGATTTTTTTGTTCAAAGACGACCTCGGTGTTAGCTTCCATCTTGGGTTCTACCCAGATAAGCTCGCCAGCCTTGAGGCGTGCGTCCTCTTGTTGGTCCTCTACATAGACATCGCCGGTGAGGCTAATGCCCTTGTTCTCAGGGTTGACCGCTGCTTCCTTCGCGCTTCCCGTGATGCGAAGCCCCCCCTTATCATCAAATCCCGTAATTTGGGGCGATGTAAGTACGAGATCCTTGCCTTTTTGCATAGCACCCTCTGTGGCGTAAAGATGGAATTGGTCTTGCTTGTCCGATATGTACCAGAGATGTATGTGCTCGAACTCGCTCTCGGGCGCGTTGGGATCATAGACATAAGAGCTTTTCTTTTTGCCTTGAGCGCAAGCAAGGCTCATCACGAGGAGTAGCCCGATAGTGAGCACCGCGATAATATGCCGCGCTAGCTTCTGCTGTCTGCTTCGTGCCATTATACTTCTGCCTCTGGAGTAGGGATGGGGAGGCGTATTGTCTCTATATCGGTTGGTATGCCTTTGCTGTCGAGCGTGATAAGTACTCCTTGGAGTTCTATATCCTTCCAGCAGTCTTGTGACTTGGTTGGTACGCCGTAGCGATATTTTTCTATCTCTGCTTCTGGATCGAAGCCTCCGATGCCGCCGGTGGCACCACACATGCCGGTGTCGCTTATGTACGCCGTGCCCTGGTAAATCTGTGCATCTCTTGTGAGGGTCTTGCAGCCACTTCCTACGAGTATGCTCACTTTGCCCGCGAGGTGGTGTCTCATGAGCTGCGTTTCCGATGATGCCTGTGCGTGGAAGTCGACCATAATGAGTTGACTGATTTCTTTCGCCTTTTTGAGGGCAAAATCGATGGCAGTGAAAGGATTGTTAGCTGGCTTCCTAAAAAAAGTCTGTCCGAGGAGTGACAAAAGCACGAGATGTGGATTGTCCTTGGTCTTGAGCACCAAGCGGGTGCGTCCTGGACTGCCATAGGGGAGGTTGAGTGGCTTGAGGATGGGCGCTTTGGTCTCTAATACCGGGATGAGGTCCTTCTTATAATAGAGTTTATCGCCGCCGGTGATGGCTGATACGCCCAATCTTCCGAGGTATCGCGCATGTCCTTCGCCTATACCAAAACCATTAGTAGTTCCCTCACCATTAGCGATGACGAGGTCTGCCTCTATCTGTGGAAGCCCCATCTTGAGGGCGTAGAGACCTGCTTTTCCTACTATCTCTCCTAAACACAATACCTTCATGTTTGGGAGTGTATCATTATCCAGCTAGTTTTACTAGGATAGGGAGCCCGATAAAGGTTCCGATGGATGATCCAAGTGAGCTGAGGAAGAAGACGATGAGGGCATGAATAAAGCGGTTTTTGTACATCGCTTTGAGGCTCTTGCTGTCTTCTTGTATTTGTTCAAAGTCTTGGATGCGTGGTTTTCGCAAAGTGCTTTCGAGTGCTCCTGCAATGAAACCAACTCCGATAGTGGGAACCAGTGAGGTAAATGGCGCTGCGATCGCACTTACGAGTATGGTGAGCGGATGTGCCAGAGCGAGTATGGCTCCGAGACCAGCACCTATGGCGTTTACAAGCGCCCAGCTCGAAAGTATGGATATGCCTTGCGAGACACCTCTGCTAATTCCTATGCCGAGCATGATACATACGACGGCTGGCACTATCCAAGGTAGGAGTTTTGTCCATTTTGCTTTCTCGGGCAGGTGGCTAATCTCTTTGAGTTCTTCTCGAGCCTTGCTTTCTTTGGTTTCATACGCTGTTTGGTCTGCGGCAAGTGCCTCGAGGCAGTTCATAATGCCAGGGACATGCGCAGCACCTACGATCGCAACAACGGTATCGCCAGGAGCGAAGTAGATGTTGGTTGCAAGGTATTGGTTGCGCTCGTCGAGGAGTACATGTCCCGCGCGAGGGAGAACCTCTGCAAGCTCCTTGATCATCTTGTCGAGGCCGCCCTCGTCGTTGAGCATATGCTCGAGGTCTTCTTCGTCCATCTTGGTGTCGTCAAACATAATGGTAAAGAGTACACCAAGCATTTTGGCTCGTTCTACGAGAGAGGAACAACGCCAAATTCTCTTGAGGGTGAGATCTATTGCGCGGTCGCCGAGGATGAGCGGGATATCTCGCTCATTTGCGATGATGGCTGCCTCTTTCATTTCGAGCCCTGGAGTAGGCATATCGGGGTTGATGCGTCGCTGATATGCGCCGAGGGCGAGGGATGCTAAGAGCATCATGCCCTTTTTCTGCTTGAGGATACTTGAGATAGTGAGCTTGCTCCAATCGTTACCCTGGGTGAGGGTCTTGTAGCGGTCGGCATCGAGCTCGACGACAACAGCGCTCGCGTCAAACTCGTTGAGGGTCTGCCTTACATCTGCGATGCTTTTTTCTGATACGTGAGCAGTACCCACGAGTATAAAGCGTCTGCCGTCTCGTTCGACCTCCCATCTGTTCTCGATGGGCTCATATGCGACGGGCGCCGCGTCGCCCGTGTTGTTTGCGCACTCAAGCGCAGTTGCGTCGATAGCGTCGCTCGCGTTGTTCGCGCTGTCGATAGCGTCGCCTGCGGTGGCGGTGTCACTCGCGAGTTTTGCCGAAGCCTCAAGCTCAGTTGTTTCTTCTCTCAATATCGTATCCATAGGCTTATGCTACTCTTTGGTGCTTAGGGGGTCAAGCGTTCCTCTTTTATTTGTGCTATACTGCATCTATGAATAGCTTGTATACAGAACGCCCTTGGGGTGACGGAACTTTGATCCGCGTAGAACGAGGCAATTTTGCCTTTGAGGCTTTTAGTCTTGGCGCTTTTGTCGTCGATGTACAGGTCTCTGAGCAGCTTTGCCCAGGTAGGAGCGTCACGCTCGGTTTTGATGATCCCGAAAGTTATAAAGACCCACTTAACATGGGCTATATTGGCGCAAACATTGGTCGTTTTGCTAATCGTATTAGAGATGCGCGTTTTGGCAATTATCGCTTTGAGGCAAACTGGCGCACGCATCAGCTTCACGGAGGTCCTCAGGGCTTTAGTTATCAGCACTGGGAGCACAAGCCCTATACGAACGAGGCTGGCGAAAGGGTGGGGGTTGTGTTCTCTCGCGTGAGTCCAGATGGCGAGGGTGGCTATCCTGGTACTGTCGCTTTTGAGATTATTATGAGCCTTGATGTGCGCTCCGAGCTTGAGGCGGATTTCGAGATTAGGCATCGGGCGCTTCCTGATAGCGATACACCTATCAATACGACGCATCATGTGTATTGGAATTTTATGGGGACTACGAGCCTTGAAGGGCATTATTCTCACGCGTTGCCGTTGGAGCGTCTCGAGGCAGATGACGACTTGCTGCCTACGGGTAGGATTTTGCCCGCATCGCAGGATTATGGGCTTGAGCCAGGCGAACTTGACCTCGCTGAGCGCGCTGCTAAGATAGAGGGAGGCTATGATTGCTATTTCATCGCGCCCAAGACTGCGGGGGCTGGCGCGTTATGCGAGGCTTTCGCGGGTAGCGCTGGTGATGCGGGTGCAGTCGCCCGCGCGGGACAGGACGCGGGACTTGTGCCGCTCGTGCGGATGAGTACCTCGCGCATGCAAGCAGATTTTCTTGCGAACACCGATGGTTTCCAGTTCTATACCGCGGGCGCGATGGGCGAAATCATGGGGCGCAAGCCTTATGGTCCGTATGCAGGTTTCTGTGTTGAGCCAAGTTCTTATATGGACGCGCTCAATATCCCAAGTTTCCCTTCCACTATCGTTAAGGCGGGCGAGCGCTATGATAGGCGTATGCTTACTCGCTTTGCGCCTCTTGTATAAGCGTGAGGTAGGGAACATCTACCCAGTCTGAGGGGCTAAAGCCGAGATAGGCAAAAGTCTCCTGAACTCGCGCTTCTGCATCTTTTCTTAGCTGGGCTCCTTGGTCGCCATCGAGGAGCACTTCTATTTCTAAGAACCACCCGAGATGCTGTACAAACCAGACCTCGATGGAGAGTTGATCCTTTCCTTTGAATACCCAGCCTTCCTTGTGCTTGTGCCTGATAAAGCCATCGGTCTCGTTGAGGAGGGCTTCGTAGAGGTTGAGCGGGTCTTCTGGCGTGTAGGTCTTCTCGTGGTAGGCGGTGGCGCTCTTGAGATAGGGGTCGTCAGCAGGTCTATCTATAGCTTCCTTTTGGGTGACTTCCCAAGCCTCGTCTTCTGTGGTGGGGCTGTCGCAGTCACAGATGATGTGAGATTGTGGGCAAGGCGCCTTGTGTCTGAGATGTCTCAATCGCAGTTTGGGGGCCTTTTGTGCTTCTGTAAAGAGATAGACATCTTCTCTGAGCGAGCTTCCTACGAAGCTATAGCGAGTGCCTATGCGGTCGAGCAGTGCGCGAATTTCTTGAGGGGGAGTGCTTTTCGCGTCATCGAGACGAGGTGTCTCGCTCGCGGTGGTCGCTTCGTGCGCGTGAGCTCGCGCGACTTGAGCGTCCTGCAAGAACGAAGCCCCCGCGTTGCTCGCCTCGCCCACGATGATACGGGCTTTTCGTTCTACTTCTATACTATGTATGGCTCGGCAATCCTGCTCGGTCTTCTCTCGGTGCATGCCTTAGCATAGGCTCTCGGGGCGCACTCTGCAAGTAGGCTTACAAAGTGACCCCTTTATTTTTATACATTATATATATGTTTGTTCTGTTCGTGGGCGTATGTAGGAGTTCTTGTGCGTAGTACTATGTCATATGCGTTTGCAGGTGTGCCACCCCGCGAGGGCGTTCTCTCGAGCGCCTCAGATGCGTGCGTCACGACCGGCGCTAATGCGTCTCGAGCTGGAACGTCTTTTTCCATTTGACCTTGTCGGCATAGAAAGTAATTGCGCCGTTCATATCTGCGTTCATACGACCGCCAAAAATGTTGTAGGAGTATTTTCTCTTGATGGCAAATGAGCGCGGAGTTACCTGCTTAACCTCCAGTTGTTTGTCTGCGAAGGTCGTGCTGTAGGTGATTTTGCCTATGTCGTATTTGTCGGGGGTCACGACTATCGTGAGTGTCCACTCCGCAAAGTCTTGGAGTATCACCTTGTTGTTTTTTCCTTCGTAGTCACCAGGATATGTTTGCTTGCCTGTAAAGCTGTGCGCTGTGGCAACACTCCTAAACTCATAGCGAACGGTGATTTCGCACGACGCGCTGTAGTTCTGTCCCATATAGCTCGTCTTCGCGTAGACGCGGTAGCGACCTGAGTGCTTAAAACGTATCCAGATGGTGCGCTCAGCGTTTGGGTCGTTTTTTCCTCTGCTAGGCGTGAATGCCAGACCGTCCTTGGTGGCTCCTCCATCGAGGGGTTCAAAACTCCAGGTGATTGGGAGCTTTGGAGGCTTAAAGGAGTTATTCTCGTCGGGATATATCAAGCGAGGGTCTACGCCGAGGTAGGTGCCCTCGTCATAGTTGCCAGTTTCTTTCGTCTTGGAGATGTTCATTTCTATGGGAGCAGCGATAGTCACGGTGATGCTCTTGCTTCGTCCGTCCTCGGTGGTCGCCGTTATGCTGCCTTCGCCGGGTTTGAGACCGTATACTTGTACGCCGTTTGCGATAGGAGTGAGCTTGACCCAGTTTTCCTTGGACGCCTTCCAGCTTACTGGCACGCCCCGCGTTTTTGTGACAAAAAGCTCTTTGAACTCTTTTTGTATGATTGCGAGGCTTTTCTTGTCGAAAGAGATGTCGGGTCTTTTGATGACCTCTACTTTGAGGAGCACTGGTTTGATGTCTGACTTGTCGTCGATGACGCTTGCCACGATGCTTGCGCTGCCGGCTTTTTCGCCCGTGATGATGAGGCGCTTGCCGCCGTCTTCGCTTTTGATGCTAAACTCGCGTGCGTCGCTTTCCCAGCGTATCTTCTTGGTGGTGTTGCCAGGTTTGAGGCTGGCGCAGACCTCTCGGCTCTCTCCTTCTTCTATGGTGATTTTGTTGTAGTTGAGCGAGAGTATTTGCGCTTTTTCTGTCTGTTTTGTGTCGACTTTCGTCATAAGGGCGCCTTCC
>PDWI01003241.1_pt1 | contig 27096 bp, 18 predicted proteins | sample 1430891 | NCBI WGS metagenome assembly PDWI01 (sample SAMN01162508, study PRJNA174530) | Oral metagenome, whole genome shotgun sequencing project. | biome: Marine environment; feature: Marine mammal; material: Swab sample of the gingival sulcus; isolation source: swab sample of gingival sulcus... | reverse complement strand
ACGTTCTCGCTCTCCAGACCGGCCAGGATTTCTTCCACCTCGCCCACGGCCTCGTTAAAAGAGAGATTCTTGGCCGCTTTCTTCCTGCTTGCTGCCACGCTTTCTTCCTTTGGTTGGGGTTTTGCCGGGCCCGCCGACGCCCACGCCGGGCTGCACCAAGCTGCGCACCCGGCCATCGGCGAAACGGGTCAGCAGGGTGTCGCCGGGCGCCACGTCCCGCCGGGATTTGATCAGTCGGCCACGGGCGTCGGTGGTCATGCTGTAGCCCCGGGCCAGCAGGCGCGCGGGGTCCAGCAGGCGGGCCTTCTGGGCCAGGGTGTCCAGCTTGGTCGCGGCCGGGGAACAGGGCCGTGTGGCCTCCCGGCCCAGACGCCGCTCCTGATTCCGCAGTTCCCGCCGGGCGGTCTTCAAGGCCCGGTCCGCAGCCAGGATCAGCCGTGGTTCGGCACCGCGCAAGCGGCCGGCCGCATGCAACAGGCGCCGGCTGCCGGTGCTCTCCAGGCGATGCCCCAGCCGGGCCAATCCCCGTCCCGCCCCGTTCAGGCGGGCGGTGGTCCCGTGCAGCAGATCGCCGGCCTGCCGCTGCAACCGCAGACGGGTCTCCAGCAGCAGAAGGTCCACCCGGGAGCGCAGCTTCCGAGCCACCTCCAGGCGCCGCTCCGCCGCCATCAGCCGGTCTCGGCACAGCAGCAACAGCCGCTCCGCCGCGTCATCCAGCCGGCGGGCCTGCCCGTCGATGATCTCGATCAGGAATTCCGCCGCCGCCGTGGGGGTCTTGCAGCTGTGGTGGGCCACCATGTCGGCGATGCTGGTGTCGATCTCATGGCCGATGGCCGTGATCACCGGCACCGGGCACTGGGCGACGGCCACCGCCAGATCCCGCTGGTCGAACCAGCTGAGATCCGCCCGCGAGCCCCCGCCCCGAGTCAGCACGATGGCATCCACGCCCTTCTCGAGAAGCCTCTCCAAAGCCGCGATGACCTGGGCCTGGACCTGCTCTCCCTGCATCTTCGCCCCTTGCAGCAGGACCGTGAAGGCCCAGCCGGAGCCCTCGATGCCCTCCATGAAGTCATGATGGGCGGCACTGCCCGGCGAGGTAATCAACCCCAGGCGCAGCGGCAGATCCGGCAAGGGCACCTGGCGGTTCATCTCCAGCAGGCCCCGTTCTCGCAGGAAGGCCAGGGTGGCGCGCCTGCGGGCTTCCAGCTTGCCCAGGGCAAAGTTCTTGTCCACGCCCATGACCTTCAGGCTGATCTTCCCGAACTTGGCGTAGAAGTCCACCTTGCACTCCAGGCAGACCTCCATCTTGTTGGCGATCTGGAAGTCCGGATCCGTGCCGTCCACGTAGCGTCCCAGGCCGTAGCGCTGCCGATCCCAGCCCATCAGCGCCACGCTCACCGCGTACTCCGCCGCCCCGGTGTCGCCGGTCTCCTGCAGCTCGAAATAAAGATGCTTGCGGGAGGCGGCATCGTGGGGGAAGCGCTGCACCTCGCCCCGCACCCAGACGGTGCGCGGGAAGGCCCGGTCGATGGCATCGCTGATGGCGTCATTCACCTGCCGGACCGTCAGGACCCGGCGTTCTGTATCACCATCGGTGGGGCTGTCATGCCAGAGGTTCAAATGTCGATCTCCTGCCAGCGGATACGGGTGAACAACATGATAAGCAATAGGGCGTAAAGGGTAAACCAAACCACCAGTCCCACCCAGGCTCCGAGCAGACCGCCGCCCAGAGTGATGCCGAAAACGTACGCCAGAGGCGGCATCAGCAACAGGCCGCAACCCACATCCACCAGCATCACCTCACGGGTGGCGCCGGCCCCGCGCAAGGCCCCGCTCAGGGTAAGCCCCACCGCGTCCAGGACCTGGACCAACCCCAGCAAGCGCAAAAGGGGCACGCCCGCGGTCACCAGCTCCGCCTGCTCGGAAAACAGACGCATGATCCAGGCCGGTGCCACCACGAAGAACACCCCGCAAAACCCCATCACCACCACCGACAGTCCCACGCCGCCCCAGCTGACCCGCCGGGCGCCGCGCGCGTCGCCCCGGCCCAGGCTTTGGCTGACCAGGGTCTGCACCGCCGCCCCCACCCCCACACCGGGCATGAAGCTGACCGCGGCGATGCGCATGACCACGTTGCCCGCCGCCACCGCCAGCACGCTGATGCGCCCCAGGATGGTGTAGAGAATCAGGAAGCCCAGCACGATGCCCAGGGTCTGGGCCGCCGGCGGCCAGGCGATTTTCAGGAAGGGCGCCACCAGGTCGCGCCGGAAATTGCTGCGGCAAACCAGGTGGAATCTCTTGCGCACCTTCGCCCGCCAGGCCACCAGCAAGATGGCCAGGGCCGCCACCGCCACGCTCAGGGTGCTGGCCAAAGCCGCCCCCGCCACCCCCAGGGCCGGGCTGCCCAGCTTGCCGAAGATGAACACCCAGTTCAGCAGCGCGTTCAGCAGGTTCATGGCCACGCCCACGGCCATGCCGATGCCCGTCCAGCCGATCCCGTCGAACATGCCTTTCAACTGGAAGAAAAGAATCAGAGGCAGAATCCCGCAGTAGCGGATGAACAGGTACTGCGCGCCCAACTGCCGCACCTGCGCGTCGCCGCTGACCAGCTTCATCAGGGCTCCGGGCCACAGCAGCCCCACCAGCATGAAGAAGGTGCCCACGCCCATGGTCACGGTCACGGCGGTGGCCAGCACGGCCCCCACCTCCGCGTCCCGCCCTTGGCCGATGCGGCGCGCCGTGAAGGTCTGCACCGCCACATCCACGCTTTTGATGCTCATGGCCACGCCGGAAAAAAGGAGGGTGCTGACGGCCACCGCGGCCAGGGCCTGCTCCCCCAGACGGCCCACCATCATGGCATCCACCAGCCCCATCAGGGTCTGGCTGATCTGGGCCAGGATCAGCGGCGCCGCCATGCCGGAGATGATCTCCAGCAGGCGGCGCAGCGTGACCTCGGAAAGCCGCTCGGCCACAGATGCCGACGCCCGGGCTTCAACCGGCAAGGATTTGCACCGTCCGGGCAATGAGCCGGGCCCCGAAACCGGTACCCCCCACCGGACTGGTGGGCAGCGGCTTCTCGGTGTAGGCCGGACCGGCAATATCCAGATGCGCCCAGGGCGTGTCCTCGTCCACGAAGTAGCTCAGGAAAGCGGCCGCGTTCAAGGCGCCCCCCTCACGCGGGCCCAGGTTCTTCAGATCGCTCCAGGTGCCCTTGACGGAGTCCTTGTGCTCGTCCACCAGGGGCAGGGGCCAGACCCGCTCGAAGGTCTCGCCACCGGCCTGATTGAGGGCCGCGATCAGTTCGCTGCTGGTGCTCATCAGCCCGGCGAATTCCTTGCCCAGGGCCAGGACGCAGGCCCCCGTCAGGGTGGCCGCGTCGATGATGTAATCCGGTTTGGACTTGCCGGCGTAGACCAGGCCGTCGGCCAGGATCAGACGCCCCTCGGCGTCGGTGTTGAGCACCTCCACCGTCTTGCCGTTGCTGATGGTGATCACGTCCGCGGGCCGGATGGCGCCGGCATCGGGCATGTTCTCCGCCGCGGGCACAATGGTCACCAGATTCACGTCCAGCCCCAGACCGGCCACGATACGCGCCGCGCCCAGCACCGCCGCGGCGCCTCCCATGTCGGATTTCATCAGATCCATGTTCGCGCTGGGCTTGATGCTGATGCCGCCCGTGTCGAAGGTCACTCCCTTGCCCACCAGAGCGATGGTGGGCGCCTTGCGGCTCTTGGCCCCCTTGTATTCCAGGGTCACCAGGCACGGCCGGTTGACGCTGCCCTGCCCCACGCCCAACAAGCCGCCCATGTTCATCTTCTTGAGTTGGGGTTCGTTGAAGATCTTGCAGGTCATGCCGGCGGCCTTGGCCATGGCCTTGGCGGCCTGGCCCATGGCCTGGGGCGTCAACTGGTTGGGGGGCTGGTTCACCAGGTCCCGGGCAAAGGCGCAGCCGGCCACGAAATGCTCGGCTTCCTTCTGCCCCGCGCGCAGTTCCTTATGGCGGGCCGCGGCGGCCAGGATTTTCCAGCTAGCGGGCAGATCCTTTTCCTTCTTGCCGGTTTTCAGCGCGCCGGTGGGCGTCAGGGCCATCTCCGCCCCTTCCACCCAGGCGCGGGCAAAGGCGGCATCGTCCATGTTCAAAGTCCCGGCCGGCGGGGTGGCCACCAGCACCCGGGCGGTCTTCATCTTGCGGGCCTCGCGCGCGGCCAGCCCGGCGGCGCGGCGCACATGATCCAGCCCCACCTCAGCGGCCTCCCCCATGCCCACCAGCAACAGCCAGCCGGCCTTGGTGTCGGAGCAGTGGACGGCCAGACTGCTCTTGGCGGCCCCGGTGAAGCCCGCGGATTCCACCTTCTTGTCCCAGTCCGCGGGCGGGGTCGCCCCCTGGTCCCCTTCCCCCGCGCCGCTCTCGGTCCCGGCAAGAACATCCTTCAGATCGGCCTTCTCGTCCTTCTGGAAAACGGGAAAGACCAGCAGGTCGGCGACAGTGTCGGCGGCGGGTGTTTTGGCGATGGTCCAGCGCAAGAGAATCCTCCCTGGTCAATGGTGCCCGCAAGGCGGGCGGAATGGTGACTGATGTCTGCCGGCCAGTTTAACAGCAGGCTGAAATCTGGCCAGTAAGATAGGGATTTCCCGTCCGGAAAACTCCCTTTTCGTTTTCATCCGAATCACGGCGGCAACTAGGACAGTTCCTTGAGCAGTTCCCGGGCGATGACCAGGCGTTGGATCTCGCTGGTGCCCTCATAGATGCGGGTCACGCGCACGTCCCGGTAATAGCGCTCCACGTCGTACTCCTTGCAGTAGCCGTAGCCGCCATGGATCTGCAGGGCCTTGTCGGCGGCGCGCCAGGCCGCCTCCGTGGCCATCACCTTGGCCATGGCCGCCTCCTTGGTGCAGGGCCGACCGTTATCCTTCAGCCAGGCGGCCTTGAAACCCAGCAGGCGGGCCGCCTCCAGCTCCGCGCCCATGTCCGCGATCATGTGGCCGATGACCGGCTGCTGCGCGATGGGCTTGCCGAACTGCTCCCGCACCTGGGCGTACTTGATGGCCTCCTCCAGGCAGGCCTGGCCAATGCCCAGAGCCTGGAAGGCGATGCCGATGCGGCCACCGTCCAGGGCGCTCATGGCGATCTTGAAGCCATCGCCCTCCTGCCCCAGCAGATGGTCGGCGGGCACCCGCACGCTCTCCAGATCCACCGCTACGGTGTCGCTGGCGCGCAGGCCCATCTTGTCTTCCTTCTTGGCCACCGTCAGACCGGGCGAGCCCCGTTCCACGATGAAGCTGTGGATATCCTGGTGCCCGGTGGTGAGCGGCGTACGGGCCATGACCACATAGAACTGGGCGCGGGTGCCGTTGGTCACGAAAACCTTGCTCCCGTTCAGGACGTATCCTTCCCCCTTCTTGCGGGCGGTGGAGGTGAGGCTGGCGGCGTCGCTGCCGGCGCCCGGTTCGGTGATGCAGAAGGCGGCAATCTCGCCGGCGGCCATGCGGGGCAGGTATTTCGCCTTGGTTTCCTCGCTGCCGTACATGGCCACGGGGTAGCTGCCCACGCTGTTGTGCACCGTCAGCATGACGCTCACGCCGGCGCTGACCTTGGAAAGCTCCTCCACCACCAGGGCGTAGGTGGTGGCGTCAGCGCCCAGACCGCCGTACTGCTCGGGGAAGGTCAGTCCGAAGAACCCGTTGTCGGCCATCTTGCGGATCAGGTCGTCGGGTATGGTGCCTTCCTCATCCATTTGCCGGGCGATGGGCCGGATCTCCTGGTTGGCAAAATCGCGGGTCATGTCGCGGAACATGGTCTGGGTTTCGTTGAAATCGAAATTCATGGGCGGCTCCCGATTGGGGTTTTCTCTTTTTGCATCGTTGCCGAAACCATTGCAGGATATTGGTCGAAACGGCAGGGTTCAGGGCGGCGGCAAATCGGCCGGCCCGATCTGCCGCCTGGCCCCGCACCGCCGAATTACTTCTTCAGTTCCATGCTGCTGATCACCATGCGCTGGGCCTCGCTGGTCCCCTCGTAAATTTCGGTGATCTTGGCATCCCGGAAGAAACGTTCCACCGGGTACTCTTTAGAATAGCCGTTACCACCGAAAATTTGCACCGCTTCATTGGTGATGAAGTGGCTGGTCTCGCTGGCATACAGCTTGGCCATGGCCGCCTCGCGGCTGTAGCGCGCGCCCGCGTCCTTGGCCGCCGCCGCCCGCAAGGTCAGCAAGCGCGCCGCGTCCAAACGCGTGGCCATGTCCGCGATCTTCCACTGGATCGCCTGGAACTTGCAGATGGGCCGGCCGAATTGCTCACGCTGCTTGCTGTATTCCAAAGCCGCTTCGTAGGCCGCCGCACTGATACCCAGAGCCTGCGACGCGATGCCGATCCGCCCACCGTCCAGCGTGCTCATGGCCACCCTGAAACCGGCGGCATCAGGCCCCAGTTGCTGGTCGGCGGGGACACGCACGTTGTCGAAGGCCAGCTGCGCCGTGTCGGAAGCCCGGATACCCATTTTCTCCTCCTTGCGGATCACGCTGAACCCTTCGGCCGTCGTGTCCACGATGAAGGCGAGGATACCATGGTGCTTCTTTTCCGGCGCCGTCTGGGCAAAGACGATCAGGGTGTCGGCGTTGGCTCCGTTGGTGATGAAATTCTTCATCCCGTTGATGACCCAATACTCACCGTCCCGGCGCGCCGTGGTGCTCTGAGCGGCGGCATCGGTCCCGGCGCCCGGCTCGCTGAGGCAATAGGCCCCCAGCTTCTGCCCGCTGGCCAGCGGCTTCAGCCATTTTTCCTTCTGCTCCTCGGTCCCGTACTTTTCCAGGGGCCAGCACACCAAGGAGTTGTTCACCGACATGATCACGCCGGTGGACGCGCAGGCCTTGCTGATCTCCTCCATGGCCAACACGTAGCACACCATATCCAGGCCGGCGCCGCCGTACCGCTGGGACACGTTCATGCCCAGGAAACCCAGTTCTCCGAGTTTCTTGACCACCTCGGCGGGGAAACGCTCCTCGTGGTCGATCTCCGCCGCGATAGGCGCCACCTCACGAGCGGCGAAATCCGCCGCCGCCTCCTTGATCATGCGTTGCTGTTCGGTCAATTCGAAATGCACAAATCGCTCCTATTCATAGTCGTAAAAACCCTTGCCGCTTTTGCGGCCCAGGAACCCGGCGGCCACCATGCGCCGCAGCAGCGGGCAAGGACGGTACTTGCTGTCCCCGAAGCCCTCATGCAGCACCTCCATGATATCCAGGCAGATATCCAGGCCGATGAAATCCGCCAGCGTCAGCGGGCCCATGGGGTGGGCCATGCCCAGCTTCATGACCTCGTCGATGGCCTCGGCGGTGGCCACGCCCTCCATCAGACAATAGACGGCCTCGTTGATCATGGGCATCAGCACGCGGTTGCTGATGAAGCCCGGGTAGTCCTGCACCGTCACGGGCACCTTGCCCAGATCCCGCGACCAGCGGGTGACCTTCTCCAGGGTTTCCGGGCTGGTGGCCTGGCCGCAGATGACCTCCACCAGCTTCATGATGGGCACCGGGTTCATGAAGTGCATGCCGATGACGCGGTCCGCGCGTTTCGTGGTGCCGGCGATTTTCGTCAGGCTGATGCTGGACGTGTTGGAGGCCAGAATCGTCTCCGGCTTGCATGTCCCGTCCAACTCCTGGAAAATGCTCTTTTTCACCTCGAAGCTTTCGAAGACCGCCTCGACAACCAGGTCGCTATCGGCCGCGTTCTGCAGCCCCTGGCAGGCGTTCAGGCGACCCAGGGTGGCCTCGGCGTCGTCCTGGCTGATCTTCTCTTTCTTGACCATGCGGCCCAGATTCTTTTCGATGGTGCCCATGGCCCGGTCCAGGTTCTCCCGGCTCAGATCGATGAGGTTGACCTGGTTGCCGAACTGGGCGAAAACCTGCGCGATACCGTTGCCCATGGTCCCGCAACCGATGACGGAAACTTTCATGATTCAATCCTTCCGGTTCAGATTCTAAGAACGCGAGATGGCCAGGCTAACGGCATCCCCGCCGCCCAGGCAAAGACTGGCGATGCCGTCGCGCACACTCTGGTCCTCCATGGCGTGCAGCAGAGTCACCAGGATGCGCGCGCCGCTGCAGCCGATGGGGTGCCCCAGGCTGACGCCGCCTCCGTTGACGTTGACCTTGTCCTCGTTCAGGCCCAGCTGGCGAACCACCGCCACGCTTTGCACGGCGAAGGCCTCGTTCAGTTCAAACAGCCCGTAGTCGGCCAGGTTCTTGCCCGTCTTGGCCAACAAATTCCGGATGCTGGTCACCGGGGCCATCATGACCTCGTGGGGTTCCACGGCACCGGTGGCGGCCCCCTCGATGTGGGCGCGAATCTCCAGGCCGTTTTCCCGCGCGAACTCTTCGCTGCAGACCAGCAGGGCCGCGGCCCCGTCGTTGATGCTGCTGGCGTTGCCGGCGGTCACGGTGCCGCCGTCGCGCTTGAAGGCCGGGCGCAGCTTGGCCATGGATTCGGCCGTGGTGCCCGGACGCGGTCCCTCGTCACGGCTGACGACGACCGGATCGCCCCGGCGCTGCGGCACCTCCACCGGCACCACTTCCTTGTCGAATTTGCCGTTCTCCCAGGCCTCCAGGGCACGCTGGTGGCTGCGGGCGGCGTAGGCGTCCTGATCCGCGCGGCTGACGTCGTAGGTCTCGGCCACCCACTCGGCCGTCATGCCCATGTGGAAGTTGTTGTAGATGTCCCACAGGCCGTCGTGGACCAGCAGGTCGGTGATCTTGCCGTCGCCCAGGCGCAGACCGTCGCGAGCGCCCATCAGCGCGTAGGGGATCTGGCTCATGTTCTCGAAGCCGCCGGCGATGACGCACTGCTTGTCCCCCGCCCGGATGGCCTGATCCGCCAGGGCCACGGCCTTCAGGCCGCTGCCGCAGACCTTGTTGATGGTCATGGCGCTGCAGCTTTTGGGCACGCCGCCGAAGATGGCCGCCTGGCGGGCCGGGTTCTGCTGCAGACCGGCCTGGCACACGTTGCCCATGATCACCTCATCGATCTTGCCGGCATCGAGGCCGGTCCTCTCCAGGATGGCCTTGATGGTGACGGCGCCCAGTTCCGGGGCCCGGACCTTGGCCAAGCCGCCCTGGAAGGTACCGATGGGGGTGCGCACGGCGGCGCAGATGACGGATCGATTGCTCACGGAGATCTCCTTTTTTCAGTCATGTCGACGTTGTCGATGATTTTTCCAATTCGGTGTTGCCATGATTCAGTGACTCAGTTCGAAGCGGCCGATGACCATGCGCTGGATCTCGCTGGTGCCCTCGCCGATGGTGCAGAGCTTGGCGTCGCGGTACATGCGTTCGACCGGGTATTCGCGGGTGTAGCCGTAGCCCCCCAGGACCTGGATGGCCTTGTCGGTGACGAACATGGCCGTCTCGCTGGCGTGCAGCTTGGCCATGGCCGCGGTCTGGCCATAGGGCTCGCCGGCGTCCTTGAGGCGGCAGGCTTCGTACATGAGTTGGCGGCTGGCCTCGATCTGGGTGGCCATGTCCGCGATCATGAACTCGACGGCCTGGAAGCTGCTGATGGGACGGCCGAACTGCCGGCGCTCCTTGCTGTAGTCACGGGCCACTTCGTAGGCCCCGCCGGCAATGCCCAAAGCCACCGCGGCGATGGAGATGCGGCCCCCGTCCAGGGTCTGCATGAAGTGCTTGAAACCCTCGCCTTCCTCGCCCAGCAGATAGCCGGCGGGAATGCGTACGTCTTGCAGGGTCAGGGGCGCCGTGTCGGAGGCGCGCATGCCCAGCTTGTCTTCCTTCTTCTCCACGGTGAAGCCCGGGGTGTCGGTGGGCACGATGAAGGCGCTGATGCCGCGGCTGCCCTCGGCCTCGAGGTCGGTCTTGGCGGTGATGATCAGAGCGCCGGCGTAGTGGCTGTTGGTGATCCACATCTTGGTGCCGTTGAGGACCCAGTGATCGCCATCGCGAACCGCGACAGTCCGCGTCCCCCCCGCGTCGCTGCCCGCGCCGTCTTCGGTCAACCCGAAAGACAGCAGGCTTTCCCCCGCCGCCGCCGGCGGCAGGAACTGCTGCTTCTGCTCCTCGGTGCCCAGCGCCGCGATGGGCCAGCACCCCAGGCTGTTGTGCGCCGCCACCGTCAGCCCATGGCTGCCGCAGACCCGGCTGATCTCCTCCACCACCAGAGCGTAGCTGGTGATGTCCGCGCCCACGCCTCCGTACTGCTCCGGAACCATCAACCCCAGAAACCCCAGACCGCCCATCTCTTTGACCGTGGCTTCGGGAAATTCGGCCGTGCGGTCAATTTCCGCAGCAATGGGGGCCAGCTTGGCATCGGCGAAATCACGCGCCAGCTGGCGGATCATTTTCTGGTTTTCATTCAGTAGCATAGGCTCTCCTGGATCCAGGGGGTTACAAAGGTGACATATGTCTCACCGTACCGTTTCCGCGCAGATAATTAAAGAGAAAACCGGACTTTCGCCCGGCCCGGCAACGCAAAAGATCTCAGGGAGCGTTCTGTCGGGAGGCCGACAGGACGAGCCGAGACTCCTTTCTCGGCTCGTCCCCAAAGGCCCGACTGACGCCCGAAGGGCCTCTCAGGGGCTGCGGTAGCGGCTCTTCACAGCGTCCCATGTTTCCCGCTCGGTGGCGGTGTTGGAGGTGCATTGGTTGGCCAGACCCGGCGAAGGTTCGCAAGCCGTGCTGCCCGGCTCCTCGCTGCCCTCGTAGGGGTTGAGGGCATCGAAAAGGATCCACTCCCCACTGTCGGGATGGCGGCCGCTGCTGCGATCATTCTCCACCTCGTGGTCCCGGACCGCCACCCGGTCCACCACCTCCAGGAAGGGCTCCGTCGTCCCCGGCACGGTTTGCAGCAGTTCGATGACGTCGCCGGTGTTGTTCACGCTCAGGCCCAGGATGGGCCGCCCGTTGGCCTGCTGCCAAGCCACCGCATCCGAACCGTAGACAACCCGCACCTCCCCCGCGTCCAGCAGACCGCTGAGCTGGATGTGGGGCGCGGAGCCGTGGTCATCGCGCAGCCAGTAATCGCCAAGATCCACGACCCTGGGGCCGGTGTTCAGGATCTCCACCCATTCGTCATCGCGGTAGGACAGTTCTCCATCGCCGTCCCAGTCCCGCGCCGGGTCGCCAAGGACCTCGTTGATGATCAGATCCGCCTGGGCGGGAAGGGCCGGCGCCAGCGCGCCCAGCAAGCCGCAGAGAACCGGCACCAGGGCATGCCTTGACAAGTTCCGCATATTGGTCTCGAATTCCGGGAGGAAGAGATGCCGTGTCGAGGGTCCCCCGCCCCAAGCCAGAAACGGACCAGCATGGATTTTCGCATAGGAGTGATCGGCGCCGGCACCCATGGTGCCCGTTATCTGCGCCACGCGGCCCAAGATGTGCCCGGAATGGCGGCCGTGGCCCTGTGCCGTCGTAACCAGGAAGCCGCCGCGGCCTTGGCCACCCAGGTGGGCGCGCGTCCCTTTGGGGAACCGGCGGAGCTGGTCGCGTCCCCTACGGTTGACGGTGTCATCGTCTGCACCCCGCCGTCCACCCACTTTCCGCTGGCCCGTCTGGTCCTGGAGGGGGGAAAGCCGCTCCTGCTGGAAAAGCCCCTGACCGGCACCCTGGCCGAAGCCCTGGAATTGGCTCGTCTGGCGGCCGGTACGCCGGTGATGGTGGCGCACACCCTGCGCTGGAATCCCGTCATCCGCAAAGCCCGACAGCTGTGGCCCCGCCTGGGCCGGGTGCATCACGTGCGGCTGGCCCAGCGGCTGGCCCCCACCACCTTGGCCTGGCAGCGCCGGCCGACCGAAACGGTGGGCGGCAGCGTGTTGCTGACCGGGGTGCACCTCTTCGATCTGGCCCGCCACCTGACGGGACGCGAATTCGTGGCCGTGGACTGCCGACAGGATCGAATCCTCAACCCGGTGGTGGAGGATTTCTTCCTGGCTCGGGCGCGCCTGGACGACGGCTGCCGGGTCAGCCTGGAAGTCAGCAAGTACACCGACAGCCGGGCCTGCTGGCTGGAGGCCGTGGGCGAGAAGGGGCAGCTCTTCGCGGACTATCTGGACTCAGGGGTGCTGCTGCGGGAAGGAAACGCGGAAACGCGATTCGCCATCTCCGCGCGGGTGCCCACGCTTCCTTTGGTCCTTGCCGACTGGTTGGATAGCGTGCGGCGGAAGACCCCGCCGCTGGTCGGGTTGCCCGACGGAGTCGCCACCATGCGGGTGGTGGATGCCTGTTATCGCTCCGCCGCCACTCAGGCGGAAGTCCTGCTCAGCTGACCCGGAGCCTTGCCCACCATCCCGCGCGGCGGGTCGGCGAATGGAAGAACCGGGAACCCAGAGGATTCAACTCCAGAGGATTCCCGGTTCGGGTGATGATCGATTCGGATGATGACCGGTTCAAAAGAACGCGGGCCGGGACGGGATCAGCCGGTCATGATACGCTCCAGCCCACCGCGCGCAATGGGGTGGTACCCATCCGCGTTGGCGGCGAACACTTCCCGGCCCAGGGTCCGGGTATCCGGGTTGTCGTGCAGAGCGGTGAACAGAGGCTTGAGGTACTTCATGCGCCCCACCTCGCCCAGGAAGGTGGCGCAACGCTCGAAGGCCGGCTCATAGCCGCTGTTGACGGCGATCTGCAACCAGCTGCACAGGATCTCGCAGTTGCCCTGCTCGTTCAGGTTGAAGTTCTCGTTCAGCCAGGCGCAGTCCTCGCCCTTGAGAGCACGGGGCAGGGCCTGCAGATAAATCTGCCAGTCCTCCGGACTCCAGCCGGCGGCCTCGCTCACGTCCGGCCGCGCGCCGTCTTTCCACCCCTTGGCCAGGCCTTCCAGTTTCTCCAGACGCGGGCTGTTGAAGACCGGCGCATTGGCCGGCAGACCGGGCTGGTGGATCCACTCATCGGCACCCACCCGGGCGGCCAAACCGGGCAGTTCCTGCTCCAGGAAGGCCTCGAATTCGGCGGTCGTCAGGCTGGTGAAGGCGAAGTGCTCGATGTACTTCTTGACGAAGGCGTCGAATTTCTCGCGGCCCGCCGTCTCCTCCAGCAGGGCCACGAAGAGGAATCCCTTCTCGTAGGGCACCTGGGAGTAGAATTCGTCCGGATCGTGGCCCGTGCCGTCGATTTCCAGCTTGGTGAACTCGCTGCCCTCGCCAAAGCTTTCGATGGCCTCCATCAGCCCGTTGCGGCCGATGGCGGCGCTCAGGCTCTTGGTCTCCAGGCCGTGCATGTTCTCCAGGATGCGGCGTTCCGCCCAGACCGTGAAGCCCTCGTTCAACCAGAAGTCGTTGATGCTGGCGTTGGTCACCAGGTTGCCGGTCCAGCTGTGGGCCAGCTCGTGGGCCAGGACGTTGACCAGGCTGCGGTCCCCGGCCAGCAGGGTGGGCGTCAGGAAAGTCAGGCGCGGATTCTCCATGCCGCCGTAGGGGAAGCTGGGCGGCATCACCAGGAAATCGAAACGATCCCACAGGTAGTCCCCGAAGATCTCTTCCGCCCCGACGATCATCTTCTCCACCTCGGCAAACTCCCAGGCGCTCTTCTCCAGCATCTCCGGCTCGGTGTAGACGGTGCTGCGCGGGCCCAGTTCCTTGCCCGTGATGTTCCCCACCGCGAAGGCGAAGAGATAGGGCGGAATGCTCTGGGGCATCTCGAATCCGTAGGTCGTCAGGCCGGGCTTGGCGCTGGCCTTCTGCTCGCCGGGCGCTGCGGCCATGACCACCGTCAGAGCCTCGGGCACGGTCATGTTGCAGGTGAAGGTGAAGCGGGCCAGAGGCGTGTCCTGGCAGGGGATGATGCTACGCGCATGGATGGCCTGGCACTGGCTGAACAGATAAGGGTGCTTGCCGCCGGCGGTCATGCTGGGCTCCAGCCACTGCAGAGCGCTGGCGCCGGGGCTGGTACGGAACTCCACGGTGAAGCTTTCGCAACCGGCGGGCAGCTCCACGCTCAGCTTGCTGCCCAGGACATCGTCCGCCTCATCCAGATGGTGCGGCAGGGCGTTGCCGTCGGCGTCCCGGGCGCCCAGGATCGCCAGATCCCGGGTGTCCATGTCCAGGGGCCCGCCGCCAGCGGGCGCGGCCAGGCGGCAAACGGCGGTGCCGGTGATGGTGCTGGAATCGAAATCCACCTCGAGGTCCAGATCCATGTGCTGGATGCGGCCCTGGTCGAGATTGGTATAGGAATGGGGGTCACGGTGGCTCACTGAGCACCTCCGGTCGGGTTGGGGGAAACGGCGATTATCTGCTGCTCATGGTCGGGTATTTCGCCCCAAACCGCAAGATATGGAAAGGGGAGTTCGGGGAGGAGAATTCAGGCCGGCGACCGGATTCACGCGTCCTCTGGACTCCGCCGGGCCGACGTTCCGGTCCGGATGGGATTTCACGATGCCCACGAATTCCACCAGGTTGGCCAGAAAAACATCCGTCAGGGCGGGATCGAAATGCGAGCCCCGGCCCTGCCCGATCATGACCACCACCTCGCCCAACTCCTTGGCGTCGCGATAGCAGCGCTTGTTGATCATCGCGTCGAAAAAATCCACCAGGGCCACGATGCGCCCGAAGATGTGGATCTGCTCTCCCGCCAGGCCCAGCGGATACCCCAGCCCATCCCAGCGCTCATGGTGCTGGCGGGCCACCAGAGACGCGGACCTCATGATCCGGCACCGGCTCCTACCCAGGATCTCCCCGCCGATGATGGTGTGAGCCTTCATGAGTGTGTACTCCCCATCCGTCAGGGGCCCCGGCTTGTTCAGGATGGCATCGGGGATCCCGACCTTGCCCACATCGTGCATGAGAGCGGCCAGTCGCAGGATGGCCGTCTCTTCCGGATCCAGGCCCGCGTGCCGGGCCAGTAGCTGGGCCATTTCCCCCACGCGCAGAACGTGGTTGGCCGTCTCCTTGCTGCGCGTTTCCACCACTTCGCCCAGGATGCGGATGGCTTCGGGCACCGCCTCCTGGAGGGTGCCACGAACGAATTCGGTGCGGCTGTGCCACTCGAAAAGAGCAAGGCTGGGCATGCCTTCTGGGAACGTATAGATAAAGACCTCCGTGAGAGAGGCCTCCTTGCGGTGAACTGTCTCCTGATCCTTCGGGAGATGGAAAGCGAAGGCAGGAGGTTATCAGCCCGGATTTCAAATATCAAGCGAAAATTACGGAATTCCTTAAAATCTGTATCAATGTTGTCTTTGCTTTTCTTTATACTGACCTCTCCATGCGGCATTCCCTGACATTTCGCCGCTTTTCGACGGTAATTTTTATTTAATCAATAGCTTATGACGGACAATCTCTCAAAAGGTCAAGCAGGATCTTTCTGGCTGCTGCCGGTTCAGCGCGGCCTTCGGCGGCCCCCATGAGCTTTCCCAGAAAGTGATTCAGGAGAGAAGCTTGGCCATCTCGATAACGCGCCACCAGGGCGGGTTCCTGTTTCAGGATGGCGCGCGCCAGGGTTCCGATTTCCGCGTGTGAAAGCCCACTCGGGGAAGGACCCACCAGCAGATCCGCCGGGTCCTCCCCCGCCAGCGCCCGATCCCACACTTCCCGAATCTGATGCTTCGTGCGCCGGCCTGCCAGCAACGCGCTCAGCAGCGTGGCCAGCCCCTGCGGCGACAACCCGACGGTGTCCAGGGCTTCATCCTTTCCACCGGCGGCGGCCAGTAGCCGCGACAGAATCCAGCGGGCGGCTTCCGGGGCTCCGACCGTCGGGTCGATGGCCTGTTTCCCCAACTCACCGACGGTGGCTTCGAAGTACCCCGTCAACTCCGGGGTCCGGCACAGAGTGCGGGCATCGTCTCTCGGCAACCCCCACTGCGCGCAGTAGCGATCCTCACGGGCCCAGGGCAATTCCGGCAAGTCGCGGCGCGCCGCTTCGATCCGCGCCTCCGAAAGGACCAAGGGGGGCAGGTCCGGCTCCGGGAGATAGAGGTAATCCGCCAACTCTTCCTTGAGCCGCAACGGGAACGTGCGCCCCGCGCTCGGGTCCCAGCCCCGGGTCTGACGCCGCAGTTTCCCTCCGGCCGCCAAGAGGGACGCCAAACGCTCAATTTCCTGATCCACGGCCCTCTGCACGAAGCGCAGGGAGTTCAGGTTCTTGATCTCGACCCAAGGCCCGGCCAGAGGATGCCCCGGCCCCAGCCCCACGTTGGCATCGCAGCGTAAGCTACCCTTCTCCATGTCACCGTCGCTGACCCCCAGATGCCGGACCAGTTGCCGCATCCTGGCCAGCACCTGGCGGGCCTGGGTACCGTCGCGCAAACCGGGCAGGGTCACGATCTCGGCCAGAGGCGCGCCCGCGCGGTTCAGATCCACCCGATCCCGTCCATCGGCTCCATGGCGACTGCGCCCGGCATCCTCTTCCAGGTGCAGGCGTTCCAGCCCCACGCCTTCCAGCCGGCCCGCCGTGGCCAGGGGCCGGCGCTGCTGGGTGATCTGGTAGTTGCGCGGCAGATCCGGATAAAAATAGTTCTTGCGGGTGAACTCGCTTCTGGTGGCCACGGTGCAGCCCAGGGCCAGGGCCAGGCGCAGGGCCGGGCCCGGCACCTCGGGATTCAGGACCGGCAGGGCGCCCGGCAGTCCCAGGCACACGGGGCAGGTGTGGCTGTTGGGCGGACCGTCGCTCCGGTTGGGGCAGGCGCAGAAGATCTTGTGCCGGGTGTTCAGCCGCACATGAATTTCCAGACCCACGGTGAAGGGAGGTGTTTCAGACACGGGGACGCCTTTCCGGGAAGGCCCGTTCCGGAAGAGCCTGTTCCAGCCTCCAGGCCAGAGCGCAGAGGCGGCGCTCCGCCCACCAGGGGGCTATCAGTTGCAGGCTCAAGGGCAGGCCGTCGGCCTGGAATCCCGTGGGCAGGCTGAGGGCGGGTAAGCCCGCCAGGCTGGCCGGAACCGTGAACAGATCGCTGCCCCGCATGGCCACCGGGTCTTCCAGGAGAGAGCCCAGAGGGAAGGCCGCCGTCGGAGCGGTGGGAACGGCCAGCACATCCACGGCGCCGAAGAGGTCATGGAATTCCCGCACCAGGGCCTGTCGGGCCGCTCGGGCGCGCAGGTAGTAGCGCTCCTGGAAACCCTCGCTCAGCACATGACAACCCAGCAGGATGCGCCGCCGCACCTCCGGACCGAAGCCCGCCGTGCGGCCGGCCACCAGGCTTTCCCGGTGCCCCGCCCCGGCACCACGCCGCCCGTACAAGGAACCATCGAAACGCTGCAGGTTGCTGGCCGCCTCCGCGGCGTTCAGCACGGTGTAGGTGGCCAGGGCCCCGCGCCAGCCGGCCAGCGGCAACGGTTCCAGGGTGGCCCCCAGATCGCTCAGCCGCTTTTCATTTTCCCGCTGATGGTCCAGAACCTCGGGAGCCACGGCCCAGTTATCCAGATCCCGGGGAACCCCGCAGACCACGCCACGCCAACTTTCCGGCTCCCGCAGCGCGCCATCCCAAGCGGGCTGCTTCCCGCTGGTGGCGTCCAGAGGATCGGGCCCCGCCATGGCGCGCAGCACGTCCCAGGCGTCCAGCACCCCGCGGGCCAGCACCCCGATGGTGTCCAGCGAGGAGGCAAAAGCCACCAGGCCGTAGCGGGACACACGCCCCCAGGTGGGCTTCAGGCCCACCACGCCGCAACAGTGGGCGGGCTGGCGCACGCTGCCGCCGGTGTCGCTGCCCAGGGCGAAATACAGATCTCCCGCCGCCACCGCGGCGGCCGAGCCCCCGCTGCTGCCCCCGGCCGTGCGGGCAGGATCCCAAGGATTCACCGGCCCGCCGATCTCGGTGAACTCGCTGCTGCTGCCCATGCCGAACTCGTCCATGGCCGTCACGGCCTCAAAGCGCGCTCCGGCCGCGCGCAGGCGACGGACCACGGTGGCGTCATAGCTGCTGCGATAATCGGCCAGGAAGAGGCTGCCGCAGTGGGTGGGAGCACCCGTGGCGGCGATGTTCGCCTTCAGGCCCGCGGAGAAACCCGCGAGAGGGCTGGAGGAGGACCGGGGGGCGGTGGCGGGATCTGACGGATCTACCAGATCGGCGTTCTCCAGATCGGCGTCCTCCAGATCGGCGTCCTCCAAATCAGCATCCTCCAGGGGAAGCCAGTGGGTGATGGCTCCCAGGTCTTTCTGCCGGGCGCGGGCCCTGCGGCGCCGAGCCTCGTCCAAGGCCGCCAAAGCCCCCGCGTCGTCACGGCGCAGGCGCCGGGCCTCGGCCATGGTCAGCGCCCGGGTGTCACCCATTTTCCGTACCCCGGTGGGGCGCCCCGGGAATGAGATAAAACCCTTCTTCCCAGGCGGGGGCGGCATCCGCCAGCAGATTCCGGTCCAAGCGGGCGATTTCCGGTGGCGAACGGTGTTCCGGTGCCGCGCTCGGGGGCGGTTCATCCTCGGCAAGTGCGGGCAGGGTGGCGGCCAGTTGCTCCAGGGCACTGATTTCTTGCAAAAGCCGCTCCTTATCCATGCCCTCCAGACTCAGGCCCGCCAGGACGGCCAATTTTTCCAGACGCTGAATATCCACATCGATCCTCCTGGAGGCTAGGGTAACGGGCCGAGGGCTTGGTGCCTAGCCTAAAGCCGGGACTTGGTATAAAGCCGGGCATCGAACGGGATGGATGCTGAAGGACTTGGGCGCTGAAGGACTTGGGATCCGGAGATACCCGCCGGCGGGTAACTCCGGCGGGCAACTCCGGCCTTGCTTCTTCCACTGCCCCCCGCGTATGCTGGAGAGTAGAAATTCGCCGTGAGCCTATCGCCGTTGATCCCGATGTTCCCCACCGATCTGCCACCCATGTGAGACGATCGCAGAAAGGGAGCTTTATCAGAAGCTGGGATACAGCTTGGTGGAACCATGGGGAAAGAAGACCTCATCACCCTCCGCAGTGCCGGCCACCAATCCAGAAATCGACACAAGACACCCAAAAAAATCACTTAATAAAATGCTGAAAAGCTTGCCAAGCCATCATCCCAAACCAGGAATCAGCCTGATTCCCCCGATCCTCATCCTCCTTGGCCTGCTGCCCGGCCCGGCCGCAGCGAGTCCCCAACCGGCGCCGTGCCACGGTGCGCCCGCCGCCCTGGCCGAAGACAGCAGCTTTCCCCCGCCCGCCGCCCATGACCGCGGCATCGACGTGCTTTCCTACGACCTGGTGCTGGATCTGGATCCGCAAGAGCGCCGGCTGACGGGAGAAGTGGCCATCGGCATGGTGGCTTTGGTCGAAGGGCTGACCCGGGTGCATCTGGATCTGGTGGATGAGTTGACTTGTCTGGCCATCGTCCAGGGAGGGCGGCCCGCCGTCTTCACCCACGGCGGGGACAGCCTGCTGGTGGACCTGGCCGCTCCCCTATCCACCACCCGGCCGGAGACCTTGCGCGTGCGGTATGAAGGGCGTCCGCCGGCCCATGGCAGCTTCCGGGCCGGGCTCATGTTCCGCCGGCATTCTGCGGGCACCAACGGCATTCCCGAGGACGACATGCCCATCATCGCCAATGTGTCCGAAACCTGGAGCGCCCACAGCTGGTGGCCCTGCAAGGACCATCCCCACGACAAGGCCCGGGTTTCTTTGACGGCCAGCGTGCCGGACACCCTTTCGGTGGTCAGCAACGGCACCCTGGAACAGATGGACACCCCCGAACCGGGCAGAAGACGCTACCGCTGGCGCGAAGCCTATCCCTTGCCCACTTACCTGGTCAGCCTGGCCGCCAGCGACTATGTATCTTGGCAGACGGATTGCCCGGTGCGCGATGGCCTGGGGGGCGCCACGACCATCGATCTGGGATTCCATGTCTTCCCCTTCGACCGCGAGGACGCCCAGGTCGATTTCGCCGTCACCTGCGACGCCATGGCCTTCCTGACCGAGTTGCTGGGGCCCTACCCCTTCGCGGGTGAGAAATACGACCAGGTGGAGATCAAGTGGGGCGGCGCCATGGAGCATCCCACCGCCAGCAGCATGCCCACCTACATGTTCGGCGGCACCGGCGCCCTGGACGTGCTGGTGGTGCACGAAATGGCCCATCAGTGGTTCGGCAACAGCCTGACCCCCGCGGCCTGGCACGACATCTGGCTGAACGAGGGGTTCGCCCGCTACTGCGAGGCCCTCTGGCTGGAACATGCGGAAGGCCCCGCCGCCTACGCGGATTTCATGCGCACCCTGGGTCCGGGGCACCATCCGGATCTTTTCGTGGGCGATGGCCGCCTGGGCGACCCGGACCCCATCCTGCCCAACCTCCTGGTCTATGACAAGGGGGCCTGGCTGCTGCACTCTCTACGCCTGCTGCTGGGCGATGACGCCTTCTTCCGCCTGCTGCTGAGCTACGCCAACGATCCGGCCCTGGTCCACGGCCACGCCACCAGCGCCGACTTCCAGGCCCACGCCGAGGCCATCGCCGGACGTGGTCTGGAGCGTTTTTTCCACGCTTGGCTGCAGACCGAGATGGTTCCCCGGCTGGGCGTGAGCGTGGCGCGGAATGGGACACAAGCGGAGATCACCCTGCAGCAATTGCAGGACCCGTGGCTGCCCATGGCCGTGCCGGTGGTCCTGCACGATGCCGCCGGGGATGCCCGGCATGTGCTGGTTTTGGATCAGCGACAGCGGCGTTTCACTCTGGAGGCCCAGACGGCGGTGGATGCGGTGAGCGTGGATCCGGACGGGATGGTGCTGATGCTTCCGGCCGACGCCCCCGCGCCCGCGCTGGATGTCCAGGGCCCCTGGCCCAATCCCGCGTCCGGGGACGGGGATGGGGTCCGCTTTGCCATCCGTCTGCTGGAGACCGCGGATCTGGAAGTGAGGCTTCACGATGCCCGCGGACGGCTGGTGCTCCGCACCCGCACCGGGCCCCTGGAGGCCACCGGACCCCAGGGACCGGCCCACAGCTGGACCTGGGAAATGCCCGCGGATGGAAGTCTGGCCTCAGGCGTTTACTGGCTGGAGTTCCGCGGGCTGGGGCGGCGCGCGGTGCGCAAGCTCACCCTTCTGCGCTGAATCGGATCAGTGGCTGGACCGGGTTTACGGCTGGACCGGATCACTCAATCCAAGGGCACCAGGGAGGTGTACTTGGGGTTGATATGCTTCGGACCGTGCTGGAAGAAGTCCACGGTGACCATCATGTCATCGCCCCCGCCCTCGACCCGGACCACCCGGCCGGAGCCGAAGACACCGTGGCTGACCAGCTGCCCGGTGTAGTAGGAACCGTCCTGACGGATGTCGCTATCCCATTGGACTTCCTGGTCTTTCCGCTTTTGCCGTCCCTTGTTGCTGAAGCCCCACTCCTGGGGACTGACCGACCGGGCGGTGCTGGTTTCCCGGCTCCAGGAAGAACGTCCCACCCGGGCCTTCGGCGCGGCAGAATGGCTTGAGGAGCCGAAGAGGCGGTTGCTGACGGGGGCGTCGAAATCATGCTTCTGATGGTGGCGGTCGATGAGTTCGTCCGGAATTTCCTGCAGGAAGCGCGAAGGCAGGCTGTCCTGCCAGGTGCCGAAGCGGCGGCGGCGGCCGGCGTGCAACAGGTAGACGCGGCGCTCCGCCCGGGTCAGGGCCACGTAGAAGAGGCGGCGCTCCTCTTCCAGGCTGTGTTCATCGTCCCGGCTGTTGATGTGGGGCAGGATGTCGTCCTCCACGCCGGTGATGACCACCACGGGAAACTCCAGGCCCTTGGCCGTGTGCACCGTCATGAGGCGCACCACGCCCTCTTCGTCGCTGATCTTGTCCGGATCCGCCACCAGGGCCACTTGCTCCAGGAACTGATCCAGGGTGCCGTCGCCGGCGCTGGCGTCATCGAAGCTGCCGGCGGCGTTCATCAGTTCGGCCACGTTCTCGCCGCGGGCACCGGCGGTTTCCGGATCGTCGGCCTCCAGGTAGCTATGGAAGCCCACCTCCGCCAGGACCATCTCCACGGTGTCGCGCACCGTCATTCCGGCGTGGACCTTCATGCGCCAGGCGGTCAGCATCTGGAAGAACTCCCGCACCCGTTTGCAGGCCGCCGGGGCGATCTGCTGCTCCATGAGGCCCGGTTCGGCGGCGGCCTGCCCCAGGGTCAGTTCCTCGCGCTCGGCCAGCCCCTGCAGACGCTCCACCGTGGTCTTGCCGATCTTCCGCTTGGGCACGTTGATCACCCGCAGGGCGCTGACCACATCCGACGGGTTGGCGATGAGCTTGAGGTAGGCCATCACGTCGCGCACTTCCTTGCGGTCGTAGAAGTGCAGCGAGCCCACCACCTGGTACGGGATGTGAGCCCGGCGCAGGGCGTCCTCCAGGGCCCGGGACTGGGCGTTGGTGCGGTAAAGCACCGTGATGTCGCCCTTACTCATCCCCGCGTCCGTCTCCGTGCGCACGATCTCCACCAGGCGCGCGGCCTCGTCCTCGTCGTCCATGAACTGCTCTTCCAGGAGCTTGGCGCCCCGCCCGCCGCTGGTCCACAGGTTCTTGCCCTTGCGCTGCTTGTTGTGGGCGATGACCGCGTTGGCCGCATCCAGGATGTGCCCCGTGCTGCGGTAATTCTGCTCCAGCCGGAAAACGCGCGCGCCGGGGAAGAACTCCTCGAATCTGAGCATGTTCTCGATGCGGGCGCCGCGCCAGCTGTAGATGCTCTGGTCGTCATCGCCCACGACGAAGAGGTTGCCGTGCACCGTCGTCAGCAGCTTGACCAGGACCATCTGCAGGGGGTTGGTGTCCTGGAATTCGTCCACCAGAACGTGCCGGAAGCGCTGGGCGTACTTCTCGCGCACCTCGTCGTTGCTTTCCAGAAGCTGCACCGTGCGCAGAATCAGGTCATCGAAATCCAGGCTGTTGGCCTTGCGCAGGGCCGCGTCGTAGGCCTCGTACAGGGCGGCGTACTTCTCTTCGATGAACGTGGTGGCCTGGGCCTTGGCCTGGTCCGGGCTGATGTCCTCGTTCTTGAACTGGCTGATGACCGCGCGCGTGCCCTGGGGCGTGAACTGCTTGGGATCGATATTCAGGTCGGCCATGACCTGCTTCAAAAGACGCTTCTGGTCGTCCGTGTGGTGCCGATCCAGAACGGGGCCCGCTCCTGCCCCACGGTGTTCGCCACGCGCTCCTTCATCTCCCGCGCCGCGCGATTGGTGAATGTGAAGGCCAGGATCTCGCTGGGGCGCACGCCCTTTTCGGTCAGCAACCAGGCCACGCGGGTGGTCAGGACGCGGGTCTTGCCGCTGCCGGCGCCGGCCACGACCAGGACGGGTCCGTCCGGGGCGGTCACGGAGGCGTGCTGGGCTTCGTTCAGGTTGCTCAGGAGGTCGGACACGGGAAAACTCCATCATCGGGCAAAAGGGGGCGGACCTTCCTGGTCCGCCTGGAAGCGTGGAGGACGTAAGATGGCATGGATGACGGGGGGATTCAACCCCGGCGCCGGATTTTGTCGAGGGGCGTCAAGCAGACGTCAATACTCGAATCTGTATTTAAGATCCAAGTTATAGGTGGGCTGCCCCTGATTCTCGTCAATCCGGCGCCGCACCTCCGATTGCAGCAAGAGATGGTCGTTGATCTGGTACTCCACCAGGAAGTCGCGATCATCCTGGCGGATTCCCTGGGCGTACTTCAGATACAGATCCGAACCGATGTACTTGCCCACGCCGATCAGCGGATCCAGGCCGCTTTCCCCGGTCTCGCGCCGACGCTGAATCTGATCGATTTCGAAGGTATCGAAAATATCCAGCTCCCGCGCGATCTCCCTTTCCAGCACGTTGAATCCGGCGGTGATGGAGGTGTTGGCCAGACGCGCGCGGTCCCCTTCGGGAGTGGCCTGGGGCTCCAGACCCAGCAGCATGCGCTGGATGGCTTCACGACTGTAACCCCGCTCGCTGCTGAAGCTGATCACGGGCCGGTTGATGGTGCCGTCCACATGCACGCCGATATGCTCGATGATGGAGTTGCTGCTGTAGCTGCTGCGCAAGCGGTAGCGGGTTTCAGCGTCGATATCCATACGCGGATCAAAGCCCAGCTCACGGCTGAAATCCAGGCGTCCCCGCTTGATGGAGAAATTGTTGTTGAAGACCACCAACCGGCCGCTGTTGACATCCAGGCTGCCGCGCAGGTTCATGCCCGCCTCGGTGCGGGACAGGTCCGCGTCTCCGCCCAGGTACAGCTCCATTTCCCGATTCAGGATGCGCACGGTGCGCGGCGCCGCATGCAGCGTCAACTCGGCCAGCCAGTCCGGAGCCACGGTTGCCTGCAGGGGGTCGTTGGCCGCGGGCTGTTCCTTGAAGTCGCCCGTGTAGCGCGCCTTGTCCACGTCCAAGGTGCCCGTGAACTTGGGCACCATAACGCTGTCCGGCCCCACGAAGACGCTGCTCAGCTTGCAATTGCGACCGCTGACCACCGCCCGCAGATCGGGAATGGACGCCACCAGGAAGCGGTCCAGGTCCAGCGTCACGTCGAAACTTTCCAGTTCCAGACCATTGAAGACGACACGCCCCTGTCCCGTGTACCGACCGCGCAAGCCCTCCCGACCCTCGATGTCGGTGATGATCAATTCGTCCCCGTGGAACACCCCCTTGCAGGAGGCGTCGTGGTAGATTTCCTCCTGCTGGGGCAGCACGAAACCGGCATCTCTGATCTCGACGTGGCCCTGGTAAGACGGATGATCCAGCGGTCCGCTGACGATGACCGACGCCCGGCCCCGCCCCTCGCTGGTGATGAACCCGTTGGTGGCCCGACTCATGGGCTCCAGATCGCTATCCGGCGGGATTCCCAGCTGCATGAAGAAGGGCCCGTCCAGGGGGGTGACGGGCTCGCTCAGCAGATCCAGTTCCAGGGGCACTTCAATGCGTCCGGTCAGTTCCAAGCTGTCCTTGCGTCCCTTCAAATCCGCCAGCACCAGTTGATCACGGGTGGCCCTGACCCGGCCCTCCAACTCATCCAGATGCAGCCAGTGCACATGGAAGGGGGCGCTGCGCAGATTGCCGACGATTTCCGGATCATCCGTCGTGCCGCCCACCACGATATCCCCCTGGAAGCGCCCCGCCAGCCTCTCCAGGGCGGGCAGCTGGAACTGCTCCAGGAAAAGCCAGTCGCCATCGGGCACATTCATATCCAGGTCCAGCTCCGCGCCGGGCCAGAAGTCCGCCACCCCGCGGCCCGGATGGGAAATGAGCCCGGCTGCCCGCACCTCGCCGTATTCCGACAGAAGCCGCATATCCTGGATCTCCACCGTGCCGCCGCTGAGGCTGGCCTCCAGGCCCAGGCTGTCGATGCGGGCCAAGGGGAAATCCGCATCCTCCAGGCGGCCGTTGATGATGACCAGAGGATCCTGCGCCGGACCGGAAAGTCCCACATCGGCCGTCACCCGCCCTCGCAAAGGCGTGCGCGTCACGACGAAGGGATTCAGCAGCCCCAGATCGAAATCCTCCAGCACCATGCGCCCGACGGTGTTGCTCTGGGCGTCGTAGTGGCCCCCGCAGAGGATCAGCCCCTGGTCCGACGCCAGCTCCGCCTCCGGCAGGCGGAAGATGCCGGGTCCCAGGGCAAAGCGCAGCGTATCGGTCAGAGACCAGCGCGTGCCCTCCAGATCCACATGGAAGCTCGGCACCTCGAAGCTGCTGAGGCTGTCGGTGAAATCCCCCCTGAAGGAAAGCGCCACACTGGTATCACCCAGATCCGCCCGGAAGGAATCCACCTGCGCCCGGTGCTCATCCACCGCCCCCCGCAGCTGAAAACGCCCCATGGACACCCCGCCCACTTCGAAACCTTCACCTTCCACGCCACCGGTGATCGCCACATCTTCCAAGACGTCCCCCATGGAAAGGGCCGCCTCACCGTAGCGGGCCGCCAACGCGCCCAGCCGGAAATCGTAGACGCTGACCCAGCCGTCGAAAGCCAGATCCTCCAGAGGACCTTCCAGATGGCCCCGGCCATAGGCGCGCCCCTTCAGGGCGGGCCACCCCCAACTTTCGGGCAGGGTGGCGATGTTGACGGATTCCAGACTGATGTTGCCGTGAAAAACGCGCTGCGCGTCGCTGCGGCCATCGAGCATGGCCCGCAGATCCCGATACTGCAGATCCACCGAGTTGAAGCGGAGGGAATCTTCCCAGGCCTCCACATCCACGACGCAGGTATCAAAGGGCGCGATCTCGATATGCCCGTCCTGCAGCCGCCCCGTGACCCGGGTCCACTGCGGCACATCCGTGTGCTCGATGCGCAGGCGGCCGTGGCCGTTGGTCACCGGCAGGTTTTCCTCGCCCGGGACCAGCCCCTTGGCCATGTCCACCTCGGCAACATCCCCCTCGAGCACGAAGTGCACGTTCCGGGGGTCCGTCAGATCGAAACGGCCGACGCCCGTGAAGGTGGCCCCGTTCACTTCGCCGCGGGCCTCCGTCAACCTGACCTCTTCCTCCGTGATTTCCGCCCGGCCACGCAGGTCCCGCATCTGGAAGCCTTCCAGATCGCCATGGAAAACGCCTTCATAGACCAGGCTCTCCCCCTCGGTGACGAAGGTGGCGTCCAGCTTTCCCCGAGCCTTGAAGCCGATGGTCATGTCGATGAGGTCCTCCACCTCCGCGATGCTCACCGAATCCGCCTGCACGCGCAGATCGAGGGTCTCGTCCCAACCACGCTGGCCGCTGACCAGCGCCGGATGCCCGTTGAAGAAGCCGTAAACCTCTTCCGTGGCCACCATCTCCTGATCGATCCGCAACCGGCCACGCAGGCCCTCCAGCCGGCATTGATGGGTATCCCAGTCCACGTCCACGCCGCGCAGGGTCATCTCCAGATCCTTGTCCGAACGGATAGCGCCCTGAAAATCCAGGCGGCTGACGTGTTCCTGCAGACGCCCGTCCCGCCCCCAGAACTCCAGGGAGGCCTCCCGCACCAGCAGATGCTCGATGGCCAGGCGGGGGAATTCGCGCTCCTGATCCGGGGTGGCCAAGGTGGTGTCGGTCCCCGCGCGGGAATAGATTTCCGGGTTCTTCACCTCCAGGCGCCGCACCCCCGGCACCACATCCAGCACCTCGCCAAGGCGGAAATCCACCCGTACCGTATCGGCGCTGACCAAGGTCATGCCCCCGCTCGCGCTGGGCAGAGTCAAGGAGACGCCGTACAGATCCATGCCCTCGAAGGCCCGCACCCTGAAATCATTCACCCGCAGGCCGCCCTCGCGAATACCCAGCAGATGCTTGCCCACCAGGCCG
>PDWI01002642.1_pt1 | contig 27096 bp, 21 predicted proteins | sample 1430891 | NCBI WGS metagenome assembly PDWI01 (sample SAMN01162508, study PRJNA174530) | Oral metagenome, whole genome shotgun sequencing project. | biome: Marine environment; feature: Marine mammal; material: Swab sample of the gingival sulcus; isolation source: swab sample of gingival sulcus... | reverse complement strand
CTCCAGACCCTGACAACGCCCATCGGCAGTTTTACCTATGTTTATACAAACGGCAATCTCACCAAAGTGATCCACCCGGACACAAAATTCCGTCAGTATCAGTATGAAGATGCCAATGACGCCCAGAATCTGACCGGCATCATCAATGAAAACGGGGTGCAGTACGTCAGCTTTGCCTATGATGATCAGGATCGGGCCGTATCCTCAAAAAATATCGGGGACATGCAGGAAACCACCATCACCTATTCCGAAGGCGCCGACCGGCAGGTGATGGATGGGCGGGGGAACACCACCGGTTTTACCCTTGATGATCAGTTTGGCATGGGCCGGGTGGTTTCTTCCACCGGTTCGGGGTGCGCCTCCTGTCCGTCTTCTTCGGGGAAAACCTTCACCTTTGATAACCGCTACCGCATGAAAACCGCCACGGATGCCAAAGGCGGCGTCAACCGCATACACCTATGACAGCCGGGGCAACATCGAAACACTGGTGCAGGCCAAAGACGGAAGGAATGGCAGAAGAACGCATCACGACCTTTACCTGGCACGCGGACAGGAACCTGCCGCTGACCATCACCCGTCCCGGTGCTTCCGGCGCACCTGCTACCAATAAATTCACGTATGACAGCAACGGCAACCTTTTGAAATTACAGGAAAATTTTGGAACACCCCTGGTGCGGACAACGCGGTTCACATGGAACAGCCACGGCCAGATGATGAGCATTGACGGCCCGCGCACCGATGTGGCGGACACCGCTTCCTTTGCCTGGCTGCCAGCTTCAAGCGGTGGTTTTTTAAGCACTGTCACCAACGGCAAGGGGCATGTAACGCAGTTTGAGAATTACAACGCCTTTGGAAAACCCGGGAAAATCACAGACACCAACAATATTGTCACCACCTTTACCTCAATGTCATAAAGTTAACGGCAAGGGAATCGACCTCAACAGGCCAACGCTTATGATACAGGTCCACAAATATTTCATGGAGAAATTTTTGTTTATTAATTAAAGATGTTATAAGGACTTCTATGACTGAAACAAGCCCGGGAAGGTAAGCGGGCTGTTCTTTTTGTGGATGCGGCGCATTTTGTCCTGAGTCCTTTTTCAGGATTTCTGTGGGCATTCAAAAGAGCTTTCATAAAGGCTCCGGCCGGTCGGAAACGTCTCAATGTGCCCGGTGTTCTTGATGTCGTTGCTGGCAGGCTGATACCGGAGGGGCTGGCAAAATTCACGTCCAGAGAATCGGCAGGCGTCGCCCCCTCTCCGCCGGAGGCCGTCCGGAAGACGGACGGGTCATGCGGCTGTTTTGCCGGTCTGGTCCGAAAAATGCAGCTCGCGCCGGTCCCCGGGTTTTTTGTTTCGCTGGTCCATGATGCGGTAGGCGCAGAATTCCCCGCACATGGTGCAGGCCCCGTGCTTGTCCGCTGCTTCTGCGGTCACGCCCCGCCGTTTCCGGGCCAGGGGCGGATCCAGGGATAGCGCGTATTGTTTTTCCCAGTCCAGGGCCTTGCGGGCCCGGGACATTTCCAGATCCCATTCCCGCGCGCCGGGGATCCGCTTCACGATATCCGCCGCATGGCCGGCGATCCGGGTCGCCATCACGCCCTGGTGTACATCCTCCGGGCCGGGCAGGCAGAGATGCTCGGCCGGGGTGACGTAGCAGAGAAAATCCGCGCCGGCCGAAGCGGCGATGGCCCCGCCGATGGCGCAGGTGATATGATCGTAGCCGGGCGCCACGTCCGTGACCAGGGGGCCCAGCACGTAAAAGGGGGCGCCGTGGCAGAGCCGCTTCTGCAGCAGGATATTGGCCGCGACCTGGTCCAGGGGTACATGACCGGGGCCTTCGATCATGACCTGAATGCCGGCGTCCCAGGCCCGCTGGGTCAGCTCGCCCAGCACGATCAGCTCGTGGATCTGGGCCCGGTCCGTGGCATCCTCAATGCAGCCGGGACGGAAGCCGTCCCCCAGGCTCAATACTGCGTCATAGGGCCGGACCAGTTCCAGGAGCCGGTCATAATATTCATACAGGGGATTTTCCGCCCTGTTATGGGTCATCCAGGCCACGGTAAAGGAGCCGCCCCGGCTCACCACTTCCATGATCCGGCCTTCCCGGTCCATTTTTTCCACCGTGGCCCGGGTGACGCCGCAATGGACCGTGATGAAATCCACACCGTCGTCCAGATGGCGCTTGATACCCTCGAAGATTTCCTCCACGGTCATCTTTACAATGGGTTTGCCCTGGATGGTTACGGCGTCGCAGGCGGCCTGGTACAGGGGGACGGAGCCGATACAGGCATCGGTTTCCGCGATCACGGCCCGGCGGATCTCGTCGATGGGGCCGCCCGTGGACAGGTCCATGAGGGCGTCGGCGCCGGCGGCCACGGCGATGCGGGCCTTTTCCAGCTCCCGCTCGATGCCCATATCGTCCTTGCTGGTGCCGATATTGGCGTTGATCCGGGTGCGGATGCCTTTTCCCACAGCAAGGGGACGGCCGTTTTTCCGCATCCGGTTATGGCAGACAATGGCGGTGCCGTCCGCGATTCGGTCCCGCAGGAGTTCCGGCGCCAGGCCGGCATCCTCGGCGGCGGTTTTCACGATATCGGAGATCATGCCGTTTCGGGCAAGTTCCATCTGGGTGGGAGAAGCCATATGACCATCCTTTAGCTGCTGTGCATCAAAAAATGCGGATCGGGGATCAGAAAAAATCCGTTCATGACGACATGGGAGCCGCGTATTTCGGCCCCACGATGAGAATATTATTGCATAATACGGTCTGCATCCGCTCCAGGACCGAGCCGAACATCAGATCCCGGATCAGGCCGTGGCCGAATGCCCCGGCCACGATCAGCGCATCCGGAGAAATATCATAGAGTGCGGCTTCCATATGGCGGTTTTCACAGAATTCCCATTCCTGAATTCTCGTTCCCACGATTTCGGACAAGCCCTCTTTTTCAATGATATTTCGGTATTTGTCCGGTGAGGTCTCCAGGAGCGTGAAAATGGACAGCGGCAGCCCGGTGAGCCGCGAAATGCGCAGACCCAGCCGAAGGGCGCTGACCGCGTTGGTCGATCCGCCGAACATGACCGTGATGCGGTCCCAGGGCTTGAAGACCGGCGTGGTGAGCAGCACCGGAAATCTTGCCGCGTTCACGATGCGCCGTACCCGGGGGCCCACATACCCCATGCCGATCTTGGAGGAGAGATCGCTGATGGAACGGGGGCAGGTCATGAAGTCAAACTGGGTGGGAATATCCGGCAGGGTGGAGGCAGTGAAATTACGGGGTTCCAGGAAACCGCCGGCCACGCCGGCGTCGGCCATGAGCTGCTCAGCATGGGGCAGGGCCGTATCCGGGTCCGTGAGATAAGAGGCGTCCAGGTCCACCTGCACCACATCATCTTCAAAATACATGAGAAATTTGACAAATCTGGGGATATACACCACCGGGGAGAGGCCGGACTGCCGGCAGAAATGAAGGGTCTGGGAAAAGGTCTCCCTGCCCAGCGGCGTATTGCGGAAAATATGAAAGATTTGTGACTGCATGGGCGTTCCTTACTGATATGAATTTCCGCTATCGGACGCGGGCCGGAAAAATGGCGGTGCGCCTAGCGGAGGGTTTGTACCTTCAATTCCTTGCGGTAGCGGTCCAGAAGCGTTCCCTTGGATACCATGCCCATGAAGCGGCCGTTATACAGAACGGGCATGCTGTAGACATGCAGTTCGTCCATCCGGGCCAATACCGCCTGGAGATCGTCATTCAGGTCCGCCGCTGGCGGGTTCCGGGTCATGACCTGGTCCACCAGGACCGCATCGTACATGCCGGGATTGAACAGATAAGGCCGGATATCGTCCAGATGGACCATGCCGGCAAAGGTTCCGCCAGGGCTTTCTTCCACGGGCCAGTAATTTCTTCGGGACTGCTGGATCACGCCGATGAAATCGCGCAGCACGGTATGAGGGGATACGGATATGCAGTCTTTTTCCAGCACTTCCGTAAGCCGGAGATCCGAAAGAACCCGTTCATCCGTGCCGGGCCGGAGCAATTCTCCTTTTTCCACCAGATCCTTGAGATAAATGGACGCCGGTTCAATATACTGGCACAGGGTGGAGGAAAACGCGGATACCACGATGAGCGGAAGAATGGAATTATAGGATCCCGTGATCTCCACCACCAGGAAAATGCCGGTCAGGGGCGCCTGGAGAATACCGGAAATGAGCCCCGCCATGCCCAGAAGCGCGAAACATCCCTCCGCCACCCAGTCCACGCCGGGCCACAGCAGCACCAGGAACCGGTGAAAACTGATGCCCGTGAAGGCGCCCAGCACCAGGCTTGGCGCGAAAATTCCGCCGCTGCCGCCCCATCCCAGGGTCAGGGAGGTAGCCAGGATCTTGAGCAGAAGGGCAATCACGGCGATGGGCATACCCGGTAAAAAAACGCTGTCGATCATCTCCTGTATATAATGGTATCCTTCCCCCATGACCATGGGAAACGCCATGCCGATGAGGCCCACGCCGATGCCGCCCAGGGCGGCCCGGACAAACAGGGGCAGCCCGGACAGTCCGGCGCTGACATGGTGCATCCGGCGCAGGGCCCGGGTCAGAAGGATGGATGTTGCGGCTGCGGCCAGGGCCAGTCCTGCCGAGGCAATGATATCCGGCATTCCGATGGAAAAGGGAACGGCGGCAAAGATGTTCTGATTTCCCTGCAAAAGGCGGGACAGTTCAGCTCCGGCCACGGATGCCATGGCGATGGGCACGATATTGGCCCCGGTCCATTCCCCCAGGATCACTTCCGCGGTGAACACCAGACCGGTGATGGGCGCGTTGAAAATGCCCGCGATGGCCCCGGCCGTTCCACAGCCCACCAGGGTGATCCGCTGACGGTCGTTGAGCCGGAAAAACCGGGCCAGATTGGATCCGATGGCGGCCCCGCTCATGACAATGGGCGCTTCCGGACCGGCAGATCCCCCGGCTCCGATGGTCAGGCAGGAGGATGCCAGCCGGGAAAACGAGGACCGGAGGCGCAAGAGTCCCCCGTAACGGGATACGGCGTAAATGACTTCCGGCACCCCGTGTCCGGCGCCTTCTTTCATGATATGGTTCAGAAACAGGGACGACAGGGCCGCGCCCGCCCCGGGAATAAACACGGCCCACCAATATTCCCGGATATTCATGGATATATGGAGACAGTATTCCAGGGAGCGGCTCAGGAGAACGGCCGCCAGCCCGCCGCACAGACCGGCCAGCATACCGGTGCTGATCAGCAGCAGGCGGTCGTCTCCCCTGAAATAGCGGGATGCGGCGGGATTGCGCAGAAACGAGAACAGGCGGTGGAAGCGGGGCTTCATGCGGTGCCCATGCCGCAGGTGTTTTTCATCCGGGTTTCCGCCTCCCGGATCCGAGCCATGAGGTTTTCCTTGTCCGGGCGGCGGCGCAGGAAATCCACAAAGGAAGCGTCCCGTACGCAGAACGAGAGACTGGAAAGCAGTTGCAGATGCTGGCGGGAAGTGGGGCTCAGGAGAAAAAAGAAGACAAAAACGGGCTTACGGTCCACGGCGTTGAAGTCAACGGGACGGGAGGGAAATACCGTGGCCACCCGCGTGGTGGGGAAAAATGTTTCCATGGGCGCACGGGGATGGGGAATGGCGATGCCGTTGCCGATGCCGGTGGATGTCAATGCCTCCCGTTCCAGCAGCAGTTCCTTCAGCCGCGCCGACAGATGTCCATTCGGGGCGGGAAGGGTTTCTCCGCCGGATGCGGCGATGGCGTCCACCGCATTTTGGATCAGACTCGCGGGATCGGCTCCGCTGATGCCGTCGATCACGCAGCCGCGGGCCAGGGCGGCGGCCAGGCCTGCAGCGGCGTGATCGGCAGCGGGAGCAGGGGGATCGGGGTCGCCTTTCGGGCGATGAAAGCGCACTTTATGGGTATCGGCCCATTTTTCGATCACGTCCCGGTCAAACCGGATGGCATCTCCTTTGCGCTCAAAGGGGATGCGTCCCTGACGTACCCATCGATGAAGTGTGTCCAGCGGCAGTTGCAGGAGCCGGGCCATTTCATTGATTTCCAGTTTTACCATTACCATTCCTTGAAAAATTTCTGTTGGCTGCATTTCTTTGCCGCACGGCCGGCAGGCGGGATCCCATCATCTTCGGATTGTATGTCCAAATTTTTATCTATAAGACCGGGAATGGGAGAAATCAAGCAAAAGAGATCCCGTCCGGGTGTTCACACGGAAAGATGGATAATTTCCGGATGCAGCGTTGCGTCCGCGCGGCGGATGATCCCTATGGTCACCGGAAAATCAAACCGCCGCGGGCCGGCGCTGCCAGGATTCATATAGAGAATTCCGTTTTTTTTCCGGATGTCCGGGCGGTGGGTATGGCCAGAAATCACGGCGGCAAAACCTGCGGTTTCCGGGAGCAGATCCAGGCGGCTCAGATCGTGGAGCAGCCAGGCGGAAAGGCCGCCGCCCAGCTCCGGCGCGGCGGTTCCCTGCAAGCCGGCCAGCCCGTATGGATCCATATTGCCGGCAACGGCCGTCACCGGCGCGATCCGTTCCAGGGCGTGCAGGACATCCAGGCTGCCGATATCCCCGGCGTGGAGGATCATGTCCACGCCGGCAAGCGCCTGAACCGCTTCCGGTCGAAGGAGGCCGTGGGTATCGCTGATCACGCCGATCAGGACCGGTTCCCTTGCGTCGTCCGGGTTCGCCGGTTTCGGGCTGTCGGTTGTTTTGGCGGATGCATCTGTTTTGTGGCCGGGAAAAATATCCATCCTTTTGTCCTTCCATTTTCCGGGGGGGCGGCGGCCGGAAAAGAAGCGGAATGATTTTAGCTGAAAAATCAAGCCGTAAAAAATGGTTTACAAAAAAAACTGGATTTTATATCTTCAATTTCGAGTGTTTATTTTTTGTTGGAGATTCCTACTATACGCCAAAAAGAGTTGATATTCAAAGGGGTTTTTATGGCTAAGAAAGCGAGTAAACCAGCGGCCAAAAAGAAGACGTCTGTAAAGAAAAATACCGAAACCGCCAAAAAACCGGCGTCCAGAAAAACCGCCGCCAAAAAGGCGCCGGCGAAGAAGAGCAGCGTTGCCTCCAAAGCCAAAACGCCTGCCGCTCCCGGCAAAACGAAAAAGAGCGCGGCCTCTGATGACGGCCGGATCCTGTTTCGCAGATTCGATACCGCAGCACCGGCGTCTTTGTATCAGCCGGAACCGGATGCCGCGTTCGAGGCCGGCTTCAGCGCACCGCCATTTTTCAGTCGAAAACCCCGGAATTATAAAAAAATAATGTCGCGCAAATTCGATTTTGATTTGGCGGAGGTCGCGGCGGCGGGCCCGGACAGGCCGAAAAAGGCCAGGAAGGCGGCCTCCAAAAAGCCGGCGGTGAAAAAAGCGCCCGCTGATATAGCTGCGTCCACGAAAATGGCCGAGGAAGAGGCCCGGCGCAAGGCGGAAGAAGAGGCCCGCCGCAAAGCGGAAGAAGAGGCCCGCCGCAAGGCGGAAGAAGAGGCCCGGCGCAAGGCGGAAGAAGAGGCCCGGCGCAAGGCGGAAGAAGAAGCCCGCCGCAAAGCGGAAGAAGAAGCCCGGCGCAAGGCGGAAGAAGAAGCCCGGCGCAAGGCGGAAGAAGAGGCCCGGCGCAAGGCGGAAGAAGAGGCCCGGCGCAAGGCGGAAGAAGAAGCCCGGCGCAAGGCGGAAGAAGAGGCCCGCCGCAAGGCAGAAGAAGAGGCCCGCCGCAAAGCGGAAGAAGAAGCCCGGCGCAAGGCCGAGGAAGAGGCCCGGCGCAAGGCCGAGGAAGAGGCCCGGCGCAAGGCGGAAGAAGAAGCCCGGCGCAAGGCCGAGGAAGAGGCCCGCAGGATAGTCCGGAAAAAAGAGGCGGAGAAAAAGACCAGAATCGCGGGCCTGGAAAAAGAAATCGCCGACCGGGAAGTCGAAGTGGCCCGGATGAAAACGGACCACAGACGCCGTTTTCGTCCCTTGGTCTATTCCGCTGCCGGGCTTGGCCTGATCATGTCCATGGTCACGGTCCAGAGTTACCGAAACCAGGGACGCTTTTATATTGAGAACGAAGGAAGAGATCGCGTGGAAGTCCGCCAGGGGCTGTTTTCTCCCCTTGGCGACCGCTTGCTGACCACCCTGCCCGTTGAGGCTGTTCCGGCGGAACGCAAGGATGTTTACGGCAAAATGGATGTGTACGGCCTTTTGTACGAATATTACCTGGGCGTCGCCGACGAATCCCTGGCCTCTGCCGATGATTCCACCCTGGAAAACGTAAAAAAGACCTTGTCGGAAGCGGCCAGATTCGCCCTTGCCAGGGAAGACAAGGAACTGGTCCGGCTGCGCATGGTCCGCGTGGACCTGATGATGGCTCTGTCCCAGGCTGATATGGCGGCGGCCCGTGATGACCTGAAAGGGGCTCTCTCCATTCTGAGATCCGCCATGGATCTGGATCTTAATGACCGCCAGGCGGAGATGGTCTCCGGCAAAATCAAAGTGGTCGAAAAACTGCTGAATGGTGATGAGCAGGAACCGGCGGCCGTTGAGGGCAATGCGTTTTCCCGCATATTCAAATAACCCCGCCAGGGCGAAACGGGCCAGCCGGTGGTTTCTCCGGATGGCTTCGCGCCGGGAGATGCCGCTGACGTCCTGGTTTCCCGAATGACCGGATCATCATAATCGAAAGCGGATATATGCTGGATTTCCTGCGGTTATCCGCTTTTTTCATGATCACCGGATATCAGGCCGGACGTATCCGAAGAGGGCGCGCCCGAAGAGTTTGCCCGGCGAAGGCGTTTTTTTTTGTGGATGCGCATCCGCTTCAGGGCCGCCCGGTGGCGGCGGCACTCCTCTTCCGTTTCCGGCTCGTAGGGGGGAAGAAGGCGGGGGCGCCCGGTTTCATCCAGGGACACGAATGTAAGATAGGCGGAGGCCGTGTGCCGGATCTCTCCGGTCATGAGATCTTCCGCCTCCACCCGTACACCCACTTCCATGGACGTACGGCTGACCGCGTTCAGGGAGGCCTTGAGGACAATAAGATCCCCGATATACATGGGATAATGAAAATCCAGCCGTTCAATGGAGGCCGTCACCACATTGGACCGGGAATGGCGCATGGCAGTGACGCCGGCGGCATTATCAATATGTTTCATGACCACGCCGCCGTGAATATTGCCGGATGGATTGGCGTCCTCGGGCAGCATGACATGGGACATGATTGTGGTGGTGCGACGGAGGGGGTGGTTCATACAGTTGTTTTCCGTTGACGGTTATCGGGAGATTGCAGGGAGCGTTATCCGGAACCGCTCGACATGGACCGGACGGTCCGCACGTCTTTCTGCGGCGGTTTACGGAAACGGGCCCGCTGGTCGAAAATGATTCCGGTACTTCGATACCATTATATCACGAGGACCGGGAAGGGAGAAGGAATTTGATCATGACGAAACTGCAGCGGGAAAATTTGGCACTGGCGGTGATCGACGTCCAGGGAAAGCTGTCGGAATTGATGTTCCGGAAAGAAGAGATTTACACCAATCTCGCCAGGATGATTCAGGGCGCCAAGGTATTGGAAATCCCTGTTATCTGGCTGGAACAGATCCCGGAAAAACTGGGGCCCACCCGGCCGGAGATCGCCGAATTACTAGAGGGGTATTGCGCCCCCATTCCCAAGGAAACCTTCAGCGCCTGCGATAACCAGGAATTCATGGAAGCCCTGAACGCAGCGGGCCGGAGCAAGATGCTGCTCACCGGTATTGAAAGCCATATCTGCCTGTACCAGACAGCGGTGGATCTGATCAGAATCGGCCGTGAGGTCCATGCCGTCGCGGACTGTATTTCTTCCCGCACCGAGGAAAACCGGCGCATCGGTCTGGAAAAGATAAAGGATGCCGGCGGCGTTCTGACCACCGTGGAAACCGCGCTGTTCGAGATTCAGAAAGTGGCACGCGGTCAGCGTTTCAAGGAGCTTGCCGGTATCGTGAAATAAAGCCGCCCGTCCGGACGGGTTTTCCGCCGGTGCGGGCGGAAAGATGGTCCATGGATACAGACGCCTTCCCTGACCAGTGTTTCGTCCAGCAATTCATTGCCGGGCGAAACGGTGGTCAGGAACATTTTAAAAAATGAAAGGAACGATCATGACTCGCCTTCGAAATGGATTTGAATCTTTTACCCTTTGTCTCTTTTTGCTCATTGCCGTGGCGTCCGCCGGTTTCGTGGACAAGGTGGATGCCGCTGACGCCGCTGACGCCGCTGACGCCGCTGACGCCGCTGACGCTATTCTGAATCCCGCCAGGGGAAAGGTCTGGTACGTGTCCATTTCCAGGGGAAAGGGAACGGACGGCACTAGGGAAAAGCCCGTGAAGAATATCGCAAAAGCGGTGAAAAAAGCATCGCCCGGTGATGTGATTGCCGTAGCCGGCGGGATCTATGCCGGCGTCAGGGGATGCGGTTATGTCATTTTTGACAAATCGGTAAAAATATATGGTTCGTTTTCTGAAGACTGGTCCGCGCGGGATGTGGTGAACCACCCCACCGTATTTCAGCCCCTGAACCAGAAAAGCCAGCGAAAGGCATTGTTTAAATTCACCAATAAGATCCGGGATACCGAGGATATTGTGGTGGACGGCATTGTCTTTGATATGGGGGAACGTAATTCATACCATGATACCGAGGGCAGGCCGGAGGGCTGTGAGACCGGCATGCTGTTGCTGCCGCCCCAGAAGAACAAGGCCAGAAAAGACAAAGCCACGGTGACCGAACAGTGCATTCATTTTGAGTCGACCTCCAGGGGCCGTAATATCACGGTAAAAAACTGCGTATTTGTCAATGGAGCCAAATTCGCCATTCAGGGAGGTCATAAAGGCGGAATATTCCAGGTGGTGAATAATGTCTTCGTGGCCAATCGGATGGCGGCCCTGGAAATCTTTGGCACCGGCGGAAAAAAAGGCCCTTCGGGGCCGACGGAAAAAGACGGACATGTGGAAGTGGCCTATAATACCATCTTGTTTTCCTGGAGCCGGATCAAGGATTTTAAGGATATGGGATATGGAATCCGGGTCATGACCAAACTCTCCTATGATATCCATCATAATATCATTGGCGGAAATATTATGGCCGGCGTGGATCACAGCCGGTTCAACAAGGACGAATGGCTGACGTTGAACCATAATCTCTTTTTCGTGAACAAGGGCGGAGACCTGGAATACAGTCCGGAAAGCAATACCAAGGAACTGATCAATGCCGATGAGTTCGAAGATCTGGAATTTGCGGGCGTGGAGGGAAATAAAAATGAAATTCCGGCCTCTTTTCCTGTGGACAAAGCCTATCTCGAAGGATTTTTGGGAGCCCGATACAGCGAGGAGGCGGATTTTGACGCCGATTCCCCCGCCAATCAATGGCGGCAGGCCATGGGGATGAATATGCAGGGGAAATTGACCTCAAAGGTGAGCATGTTCGCCAATAAATACCCCTGGAAAAAAACCTTGGATCTGTTCGGCGCCTATGGCGCCGCAGGGGCTCGCAAAGAGATGAAATAGACATGAAGACCGGGCCGGCGGGGATGATCATGAAAACGCCTCACGGCGACTTGGCTTCCTCCCGGTCCGGCGTGGCGGGAAGGTAGATATGGACTGTCGTTCCCTTTTCTGGCGCGGACTCCAGGTAGATCACGCCGTCGTGAAGGCGGATCACGCCATGGGCCGCAGCCATGGACATTCCCCTGCCGACAAATTTGGTGCTGAAAAAGGGCTCAAAGATCCGTTCTTTTACCTGTTTTTCCATCCCGGCGCCGGTGTCATGAACGGCAAGGCAGATGTATCGGCCGACCGGGAGTTTTGCCGGTGCGGGCTGATTCTGCCGGATGACCATTGTGCGTACCGAGATCCGGATGTCACCATCCATGGGGATGGCTTCAACAGCGTTATCTATCAAGGCGCGGAGCACCGTGTGCATCTGGTTCGCGTCCACCGAAGCGATTGCCGGGTTTTCCTCCAGCTCCAGATCCACCCGTATGCGGGACGGAATGGACGTCCTCATGCTGTCCAGCGTGTCCCTGACGATTTCCCGAAGATCCCGGCTCACCTTCCAGTCCATGTCCTTTTCAGCATAGGCCAAAAGACGGTCCGATAACCGGGAGATGCGCTTCGCAGTTTCTTGAATTGTGGCCAGATGTCTCGGTTTCAGGGAGGCGCCCTCGGCCTGGTCCATCTCAATCAGCTCAATGGAACCCATGATGCCGACCAGGGCGTTTCGGGTTTCATGGGCTACCCCGCTGGCCAGGCGCGCGACGGCTTCCATTTTCCGGCTTTGGGCGACCTGTTCCTCCATCTGTTTTAGCCGTGTGATATCGGTGCGGGAAACAATGATCTGTTCATTCGGTGTATTGAGCCGGCAGATGTGTATGAGATACCATCGTGGTTCATTGGGAAATGCGCAGCATATTTCCACCTCCGCCTGGTCGATCTCATGCCGCCGTACCTGGCGATATGATTTGAGGAATGTCTCGTGCCCGGATTTCCTCCCGGAATTTTCCCTGCAGCCGGACTGGCCTTCGTAAAGGAAATCATGAAAAGTGTCCAGATCGAACAGGGAGGATGCCGGGCTTTCCCCTGGAAAATTATGCCGGCGGCGATTGCTTTTGATGATATTCTCCTCGCGGTCCAGCACCACGACATTCATGGGAAGGGAGTGAATAATGGCGTCATTGAAACGTTCACTCTCCCGCAGTTCGGCCGCCATCCGGCGGTTTGCCAGTCGCAGCCGGCGGCGCTTCGCCGCTTTTTGAACCAGCGCCGTTATCTGGAAAATATCGTCCAGGGGTTTTTGCAGAAAGTCGAATGCACCGCCGGATTTGAACGCCTCTACGGCATTCTCCACACTTGCTTGCCCGGTAAGAATAATGACTTCGACATCCGGATCATGTGATTTCAGCCGATGCAGCAGGCTGACGCCGTCCATTCCAGGCATCCGGATATCGGAAAGTACGACCTCGGCGGGGGTCTCCCGGAATATCTCCAGAGCCCGCTCGCCGGATTCCGCCGTCTGCACCGTGCATCCCGCCGCCTGGAGCGTCAGGGCCAGGACATTGCGGATATCCGGTTCGTCATCCACCACCAGTACCCTGATCTGCCTTTTGTCCTGCTCCTGTTCCATGAAAAAAATCCTTTTATCCAGGCAGATTATCGTCTGCGGCCGTCACCTCGTCCGCCAGCGGAAGGGATATCCGGAAAGTGGTTCCGGTTTCGTCGGATCGTTCAATGACGATCTCCCCGTTATGGGTTTCCATAATGCCGTAGCTGATGGAAAGGCCGAGTCCGGTCCCCATGCCGACCTCTTTTGTGGTGAAAAATGGATCAAAGACCCGTTCCGCTTCGCCGGGGCGTATGCCGATTCCATTATCTGATACCAGAATGTCGATATGGCCCTTTCGGTTTCGGGATCTGCAGGCGGTGACGCAGATCCTCCCTTCAGCGTCCCCTGGCGCTGCGCTGTTTTCCGAAACGCCGTACCTGGCGGTAATGGCGTCGCGCGCGTTTGTGAAGAGATTGAGCAAAACTTGCTCTATCTGGTATTTATTTCCCCGGCATTCCGGCAGATCCGGAAAAAACCGGGTTTCCATGGCAATGCCATGAATCCGCAGCTGTTCGGCCACCATGGAAAGCGCATCTTCAATCACCGGGCGTATATCGAACCGATGGAACTCGGTGGATGACTGCCGGGAAAAATCGCGCAGGTGATTGATGATTTTCATCATGCGGTCGGTATTGCGTTCCATTGTATGGGCGATGTCCGTCAGTTCGTCGTCCGTCACCCGGCCGATATTGTTTTTAAGTAGCTGGGCATGTGCGCGGATGACCATCAGCGGCTGGTTCAGCTCGTGGGCCACCCCGGCAGCCAGTTCGCCGATGGACGCCAGGCGGCCGGTCTGCACCAGCTGCGACTGGGTGTTTTTCAATTCGGTGTTGGCGGCGTCAAGCTGCATGGTGTATTCCCGCGCATGGTAAAGCAGTTCGTTCAGAGCCTGTTTCACCATCAGGACTTCCGTGGGCACCAGCCCGGTGAGTTCCGGCACGGGCGTCAGATCGCCGGCCTGTGTCTGTGTCAGATGCTTCGAAAGTACGCTCAGGGGACGGGTAGCCATGATGGCGAAAGACCAGACAATGATAATCAGGACCAGCATGAGCAGGGCCATAAAAAGCAATCTTCGGACCATATCGCGTTTCAGATTCCGGTAAAACGACATGCTCATGGAATACCGGGCGATGCCCAAAAGTTCGCGGGTATACCGGCTGTACAGCGGAATGTCCACGACAGCGCAGTCCGGGCAGGACGTATCTCCCCGCCGGATTCGCCGCAGCCGGTCCGGAATATCGGACAGGGCCTCCGGATCCGTATACAGGACAATACCTTCGAAAAAGGGCTCTTTCGTTACCGGATTGGTGGGCAGCAGCGCGATATCCATTGTTTTGGTGACCTGCTCCATGGAAATCGCGCCGTCATGGGGAGACAGTCCGTCCGCCAGGGGAAACGACAGAAACTGCGCCATGGCCTTGGCCGCCGTTTCCGCTTCGGATTTGATGGCCGGTTCGATAAACTGGGTCCAGTACAGGAGTATCATTCCTTCAAACAGCAGGGCCAGCCCCACAAAGAGCAGGGGCAGTACAAATCGGAGGGAGCGCAGTTTCTGGGAAAAATTTTTCATTCTATTTCCTGGAAATCCAAGTGTTATCTGTTTGGGTGATGTTTTCCCATTTTCCCCGTCTTTACTGCGGTTTGTATTCGGATATATCCTCTAACAGTCTGTTGGTATGATTAAGGAAAAAGAAGCATGAATGGAAAAATGGAGGAAATGATCCTCCATTATAAAATGAGAACAATATGAGAGAAAAATAATCCCATCAGCGCACCTGGCACAGAACCACAGTGATATTGTCCGAACCGCCTCCCAGCTTCGCCAGTTCGATAAATCCCTCCACCTTTCGCGGCAGGGAAATATCCGACGAGAGCACTTCGCCGAGCAGCACGTCATCCACCATATCCGTCAATCCGTCGGAACACAGGAGGAATATATCGCCGGGACGGCCTTTTCCCTTGATAAGGTCGATTTCCAGATGTTTTTCAATTCCAACCGCTTTCAGGATGACATTGCGCTGGGTATGGTTTCGGGCCTCCTCGGGTGTGAGGACACCTTCGTCCACCATATTCTGGACCAGGGAATGATCCCGCGTCAGCTGTTTGAGATTACCGGCCCGTGCGCGGTAAGTGCGGCTGTCGCCCAGATGGCCCAGAACGAAGCCGGTATCGCAGAAGGCGAGAAGCTCAGCGGTGCAGCCCATTCCCTGGTGTTCGGGTACCTGGCGGGTGTGCTGCAGGATGCGCCGGTTGGCTTCCATGAAACATTTATGGACCAGTCCGGGCAGGTTCTCCTCGGTGCAGCCCAGGTTTTTTTTGAACAGCTCCACTGCAGTGTCCGCAAAGATCCGGCTGGCCAGTTCGCCGGCGGCCGCGCCCCCCATGCCGTCGGCCACAAGGCAGAGCCGCAGTTCCGGTTTCACGGAAAAACTGTCTTCGTTTTTGGTGCGCTTCAGGCCGACGTCTGTCCGTCCCGATATCGAAAGTATGGGCAATGTCATTCGATTGAAAAATCCGGTGTGGGTGGATGAAATTTCTGACCGCCCAAGGCAGCCCAAATTATACCGCAAGGCAAATACAGATACCATACCACGATCCTGGAATCCAACATGAGCCCTGGCACTACTCTTTGCATGTCAGAAGTCATCCGGCCCACAGCGGATTATCCGGAACCGGGGCGTCAATAATAGATTTTCAATTTCATGCCCGGATAAAGGGGCTGGTCCATGCGCAGTCTGTTCCAGCGCAAAAAATCCGCCAGGCTGACGCCGTGGTTCTTGGCGATTTTGGCGGCATAATCCCCCCGGCGTACCGTATATGTCCGGGCCTTTTTGACGGATTTCGGGTTCGGACGCAACCGGACGGGTGCTCCGGAGCCGCCGGATGAATATATCCGGTTTTTCCCGGTCCGCGCCGCCAGCCGGGCCGGAAAACCGATGCCGGCACCGGAGGGAACCCGCAGCGTCCGGGGGCCGGCGGCGAAGTGGCTGCCCCTGATTTCCGGGTTCAGATCCTTGATGGTCTTATAAGTGGTACTGGCGGCCTGCGCGATACTCATGATGGGCACGGGCTTTGGAAAATTCACCGCAACGCGGTCGGCTTTCGCCGGTTTCCAGTAATCCCCGGGCCGGAAATGAAATCCATACTGCTTCAGGTGCGTGAAAATCAGCTTGGCCGCGATAATCCGCAAGACATAACGCTGGGTTTCCAGGGACAGGTACAGGCGATAGAAATCTGAGCTGGCCTGTTCGTTCATCCGCTGCTTCAGACGATCCTCACCCATATTATAGCCGGCGGCTGCAAGGGTCCAGGAGGAGAACATGGCGTGCATATCCGCCAGATACCGGGTGGCCGCGTCCGTGGCATAGACGATATTGCGCCGTTCGTCCACTTCGTCCGTCACTTCAAGACCGTATCGCTTCGCCGTGGGCCGGATAAACTGCCAGTAGCCGATGGCGCCCTTGGAAGAACCGATATGGGGCAGAAGTGCGCTTTCGATGACCGGGATATATTTCAGATCATCGGGCATGCACCGCTGTTTCAGCACGGATTCGATATGGGGAAAATATTTGCCCGACCGCTTGACCCAGAGGATCACCTGGGCCCGGTTCCAGAGCATGAGGAGCATCTCTTTTTCCAGGCGCTCCCGGATTTCCGGATCGTTCAGGGGAACCGGTTCGCCGCAGAAATCCACGGGACCAGAAATGTGCAGGGTGGACAGAAGCGAGGGGAAACGGGCCAGCGGGGAAGAGGAGGCGGGCAGGGAGGTTCGGGCGGACGCAGATTTGGAGGTGCCGGCTTTTGGCGTGATGGCGTGGGGCGCGGCGGTATCCGCCGCCGCCGGGCAGGCTGCGGAAAGAAAAAAAAGAACGCCTGCCGCCAATCCCCCCCGCGCTGCTGGCGCGAAAAAAGCGGACGAAGGAGATGATGCGGGGTAAAATACCGGGGACCGGAAATCAGACCGGTATAGATCAGACCGGTATAGAAGGGGGAAAAAAACACGGACGAACAGGTGGAAAACCGTCAGGACATATCCGGAAAAACACATATGGCTCCATTATTTCGTTCGGGTTGATCGGAATACTGCCGGCGAATGGAATGCCATCATGCTGTACCACAGGCGGAAACGGGCATCAAGCTCCGGGGAAGCGGAGGAAATAAATCTCCGCCGCCGGTGGCGCCCGAGCGGGTTTTCCGGGAACGGATATATTCCTCGAATGCGGGGTTCAGGGGCGCTTCCACGGCCGGAGATGATTCGTCGCCGGTCTCGGTGGCGGGTGCGCCGGATGGGGCGGAAAAAAGAAGAAAAATGAGGAGAAGGGGCAGCAGGGCGGCACGGCGGTAATGTCTCATCTGTACTCCTTTCCATATTTGAAGTATAAATAACGGTAAGAACAGATTAGAATAAATGGGTATCATTTCTATTGCAAGGCTTTTTTCAACCAATTTCGCGATCACTCCCACCGGTTCCATATCGGCGGCATCCGCGCCGGCGGGAGAAACAGCCCGAAAAACCGCCCGGGCCGCTGCCCTCCCGCACCGGGGGTATTTCGCTCTGGCCCTCCCGCGTATTCAGAACTTCTGGTGTCTCCCTTGTCTGGAAGTTCGGGGGGGCTGTTTCCAATCTTGACAAATGAGCGGATTTTTTTCAAAATATCCAAAAACGGCCATGGGTTTCGCCTTCTCCCTTCCGCATATCTCTGAACCCCTTGATTGATACGGTGACCAAAATGGAAAAGCCAGCCCGGAAACAAGAATTGGATCGACCCCAGAAACGGAACGCGGAGCCCCGCCATCTCTTCCCGGTACTCGTCTGCCTAGGGGGGATGTTTTTGTGGATAATTGGATCGGCGGGGGGATCGGCATGGGCCGATGACCCGGTGCCGCCCGTTCCAGTGAACGACCTGCCCGCGCTTTCTCCGGCGGATGAGCCGCCGCCTCTTCCGACCCTGGATGCGCCGTCGCGGATTATTGAGGAGGATGGCCGCACCTATTATATTGTCCAGACGGGCGATACGTTATGGGGAATTTCCCAGAAATTTCTGGATTCTCCACATTACTGGCCGGATCTGTGGAAGGTCAACACCGATGTTCCCATTATGAATCCGCATCTTATCTATCCGGGGCAGCGTATCCGCCTTTTCCGGAAGGGTGAACTCCCGGCGGCGTCTTCCCCTGCCCCGGGCGGGCCGCCTTCCGGCGCTGAGATCTCCGTCCCGCCGGAAATGGATGCCATGGAATCCGCCGGGCTGAGCGATATCGGGGAAATGCCGGCCCTTGCCATGCCGGAAATTTCCCGGAAAGGCGATTATGTCTATCCGTCCATTGCCCGCATCGGATTTCTTCGTCCCCGGGAAGAACCGCCTCTGGGAGAGATTTTCAAGGTGCGGGATGATAAGGTTCTCATCAGCAGGGGCGATACGGTGTATATCCGCCAGATGGGCGAAGAGCCGCTGGAAATATCCAAAAAATACACCTTATACCGTACCTATAAGCCTCTCGTGGACAAAAGGACCGGCATGGCATACGGGATCCAGCATCTGCTCACCGGCGTGGTGGAAATCGAGAGCATCATGCCTGATTTTGTCATCGGACGGATCCATGACGGCTACCGGTCTATTTCCGTAAAGGACCGGCTGATGCCGTTTTCCATCCGAACACCGGTCATCCCGCCTGCTGCGCCGGTGGAGGGTTTATCCGGGCGGCTGATCATGGGGGAAGAACGCAGCTTTCTGCTGGGAGAGTACAGCGTGGTCTTCCTGGACAAAGGGGAAAACGACGGCATGAAGACGGGACAGATCTATGATCTTTTCACCATGAACAAGGTCAAAACCGGCCAGGACGGGCATGAGGATCTGTATTCCGAGGTGGATGTGAGCGTGGGCAGCGTCCTGGTACTTCATACGGAACCGGAAACCATTACGGGGGTCGTGATCCGCTCCCTGCGCAGTTTTCACGCGGGCGTGGGATTTCGCAGCCGGCTCTGATATCCCGCCGCCGCCATCCATGTAAAACGGCCGCTTTCCGCCCGGGAGGCGGCTGTTTTACATGGGTGGCGGTTTTGTCAGCGGCCCGGTCTTATCTCCCGATTCTGGTGGAAAAAATCGTGCGCTGTATTGGCGTTAAACGGGAGAACCCCGCAGCCAGCGCACCGAATGGATGAGGCTTTCGATGAAAAGCGGCCTGTTTTCCGCAGTTCGTTTAAGAAAACAGGCGCCTGCAGCGCCGGTGATGAGGTTGGGCATCCACATCCCCGCCGCCGGAGGATAGACACCGGCTTCTCCAAAGACCAACCCGGCGGACAGGAGCAGGTAATACAGCAGAAACAGGAGCAGTCCCAGTACCAGCCCTGCGGATTTGCGGGCCGTCTTGGACTGGATGCCCAGGGGCATTGCCAGAAGCCCCAGGGCCAGGCAGGCCGCCGGCAGGGCGAATTTTTTATGGAATTCAATGAGCAGGCTGAAATACCGGGTTCCGGAATCCAGTCCATTTTCACGCAGGGTCGCGATTTCCGCCCGGATTTCCGGGAGCAGCATTTCTTTTTCATCGGGCGGATGCCGGGCGGGCGCGGAGCCGGATTTTTTTTCCGCCGGCGGATTCAGATACAGGGCGATATCATAGGTGGCGAACTGGATTGTATTGCTGCGGCGGTTCTCAAGATCCACCTGGTGGATGGTGCCGTCAAACAGGCGCAGCTGGAGGCGCGGGTTTTCCGGATCCGCATGTATCACGGCCCGGGGCGCCAGTACGGTCACGGGGGAGTCCGGATGGCGTTCGTCTTCGATAAAGACGTCCTGGAGTTCTTTTTTCGCCACGTCGATCCGGTTCACATAGATCACCAGCCCGGGCAGGCCGGTGTAAAAGAGCCGCTCTTTCAGTCCGGCATCCACGCTGGTGCGGGCCACTTCCAGCACAAGTTTTTTAGATGCGGTTTTTCCCATGGGCAGACCGAATATGATGGTGACGCCGGTGAGCAGGGCCCCCGCCAGGCAAAATATCAATACCGGCGGCAGAAGCCGCAGCGGACTGACGCCGGCGGCTTCCAGGGCAATGATTTCATTGTCCCCGGATATGCGCAGAAAGGTGAGCAGTACGGCCATCATCACGGAAAGCGGCAGGATGAAAACCAGGAAATACGGCATGGAATAGAGCATCAGCCTGCCCACCACCATCAGGCTCAGCCGGTAATTCACGATCATATTGGTGATTTTGAATATTTCCGTGAGCAAAAATACAAAACTGAAAAAAATAATATTCAGCAAAAAAGGCGGCAACAGTTCCGCCAGCAGGTATCGGTGAATGATCCGGTTCATGGGATATTTTTTCCGCTGTTTTATCGTTCCGCCCTGTTTTATTATCCGCCGGGCGCCGCCGGATCAGGAAACTGGTTGATTCAAGGCGCATTCTCCGGTATGCGGATATGAAACCATGTCGGCGTCACTTTATTCCCCCGGGAAATCCGAGTCAACCAGGGGAGGCGCCGCTTTCACTGCGGCCCGCCGGGCTGCCCGTTGTTCTCTTTCTTTTTTCCAGGAGGTTTCCCGTGTCGAACGAAGATATCTTTGAAGAGGAAGAAGAGGTGTTTGAGGAAGAACCGGAAGAGGAAGAAGAGGTGTTTGAGGAAGAACCGGAAGAGGAAGAAACCGTAGAGGAAGAACCGGAAAAGGAAGAGGAGGTGTTTGAGGAAGAACCGGAAGAGGAAGAGGAGGTGTTTGAGGAAGAACCGGAAGAGGAAATATTGGATGAAGAGCCGGCGGACGTCCCGGGAGAGGACAGCGCCCGGGAAGAGGTTTTCGAGGAAGCTGCCCTCCATACCGGAGATGATGTCTATGAGGAAGAATTCGATGTGGAAGAATATGAAGATGTTTCGAGCCAGGGGCTTATGAGCCGCCTGGGTGGTGCCCTGACCGGGGTGATCATTGGTTTTCTTATTTTCCTGATCGGTTTTCCCGTGCTGTTCTGGAATGAGGGACGGACCGTCAAGCGTTACCGCACCCTGAAGCAGGGCGGCGGGGACGTTGTTACCGTGGCTGCGGACAGCGTGAATCCGGCCAATGAGGGAAAACTGGTACACCTGAACGCAAAAGCGGAGACCGCCGAAATCCTGACGGACCACCTCGGAAAACTGGGGGAGAAGCCGGTGGTGATTCCTCCCGAAAAAATTGCAGCACTGGACCGGTCCGCCGAAGGCAAACTCGTCATCGTGCGGGGAAAGGCCGTATCCGCGGAAAAACTCAAGGATCCGCCCTTTGTGAGCGGCTATTCGGCCCTGGTCCTGGAAAGGCGGGTGGAAATATACCAATGGCGGGAAACGCGGGGCGCGTCAAAAAAAGAAAAAAAACTGGGCGGCAGCCTCAAGACCACGACGAAATATCAGTATGAGAAAACCTGGTCGGATGAGCTGATTTCCTCGGCCCAGTTCGAGAATCCCGGGGGCCATGAAAACCCGTCCCGGATTGCCTTTGCCTCCACCCGGATCACGGCGCGGGATGCAAAGATCGGGGCCTATGCGCTTTCGCCGGACCTGTTGTCCGATATGACGGGGCTGAAAAAACTGAATTTCAAGAAATTGCCCGGGGACGTCGAAGCCCTGTATCCGGGGAAGGTCCATATGAAGGACGGGGCCATCTATATCGGAAAAAATCCGGACCGCCCGGCGGTGGGAGATATGAGAATCCGGTATATGAGCCTGAAATCCGGGGATCTCACGGTAATGGGCCGCCTGAAAAACGGCGTGCTGATGCCGGAACAGGACAAGAACGGCAACGCTTTGTCCCGCGTCGCCGCCGGAAAAAAGAGCCCGCTGGAAATGGGCGCCGGGCTGAGTATTTCCGCCAGGGCCCTGCGCCTGCGGCGGACCGTGGAAATGTACCAGTGGAAGGAAAACAGAAAAACAGGTACAAAGACCGGGGCCGACGGCAAAAAGAAAAAGAAAACCACGTATTCCTATGAAAAGGTCTGGTCGTCCGCCCGTCAGGATTCGGCCGGATTCAAGAAAAGGGCCGGGCATGAAAACCCGGCCGCCTTTCCCTATGAATCCAGGACGGTGACGGCAAAGAACGTGACGGCCGGGGCTTTTGATCTGCCCGAAAGCTGGGTTTCCGGCATGGGCGGATGGAAAAAAATGTCCGCCGCCGACCTGAAACAGGCCATGCCCAAAGGCGCCCCGGACGGATTGATCCTCACGGATGAGGGTATTTTTATTGGAAAGGATCCGAAGAATCTCAAGATCGGGGATATCCGTATCCGCTACGAAAAAGTGGCACCCGGACCGGTGACCATTATTGCGGCGCAAAAAGGCAAAAGCTTTGTGCCGTATCAGATGAAACAGGGGGAAATCAAGGAGTTCCGGACCGGCTCCATGACCGCAGACCAGGTTCTGGGCGAGGCCCGGAAATCCAACGCCGCGATGGGATGGGTTCTGCGTCTGGCGGGATTTCTTGCCATGTTTATCGGGCTTGCCATGATGTTCAAGCCCATTTCCGTGGTCCTGGACGTGATTCCCTTTCTGGGTAATCTGGCCGGAAAAGGCGCGACATTGATTTCCTTTCTGCTAGCCGCCGGGTTCGCCTTGTTCACCATTGCCATTGCCTGGTTTTTTTATCGCCCCCTGCTCTCCATCGGTTTGATCGTGCTGGGCGTCGGCCTGGTCTTCGGGGTGAAATTCCTGAAGGAAAAACAGGGCGCGAAAACCCGTCCGCCCGCCCCGCCCCGGCGAAGCCCCCCGCCGCCTCCCGGGGGCTGAAAGACGGTTTTATGAGTATCGCTGTATTTCTGCCCGTTCTGATATCAATGGAGCTATTATTGCAGATGGCCTGGAAAATAATGAAATGACCCGGGCCGCCGCGCATCTGGAACGCCTGCACCGTCTGCTCGACGCCCGGAAAAGCCTTGCGGCGGCCCGGCTCCTGTCGCGGCTGGGGGCGGCCCTGCCGGCCGACCAGATTCCGGAACTGCTGCATGGCCCCTGCGAAATCCTGGTCCGGCAGGCGGAATCCCGGCGGGGCGAGCGCTGCCGTATCCGGATTCTGGAATCCGTGCTGGCCGTGCGCCCCGACTATGAGCCGGGTCTGCGCCAGTTGCGGATTCTTCTGGAAGACCGGGGCGACCGGGCCGTGAAGCGCCAGCGGCTGCGCACAGCCACCAACGCCTATTACCGGGCCGGCATGGACCATAAGGCCGCCGCCGTGGAACGGGTGATCCTGTGGCGGCGGCTCGCGGCAAAGGTCCGCTGGTTCTTGCGCCGGGAACGGATGGGAAATCTGCTCCGGGGGGCCGTGCTTTCCGGCTTCGCCTTTTTATGCCTGGCCTTTCTCGGCGGGTATACCGCCTTTCGCCATTTTTCCGAAGACCTGCCGGATTTCACCCGGCTGCGCGATTACCGCCCGCCCGTTATTACCACGGTCCTGGATATCAAGGGCCGGAAAATGGCGGAATTCTACCGCCAGCGCCGCATCCTCACCCCTCTTTCCGCCATGCCCGATCACCTGATCCAGGCCGTGCTGACCGCCGAGGACGCCCGTTTTCTGGAGCATGACGGCCTGGATGCCATCGGCATCGTCCGGGCCGCCATCCACAATGTCCAGGCCGGACGGATCGTGGAGGGCGGCTCCACCATCACCCAGCAGATGGCCAAAAGCCTGCTTTTGGATCCGAAACGGCGCTGGGACCGCAAGATTCGTGAAGCCATACTGGCCTGGCGCATGGACCAGCAGTTTACCAAAAAGGAAATCCTGTTTCTGTATCTCAATCAGGTATATTTTGGAAACGGGGCCTGGGGGGTTGCGGCCGCAGCGGAAAATTATTTTGGAAAAGCCCCGGGCGACCTGGATGTGGCTGAATCCGCGCTTCTGGCCGGACTCATCCGGAGCCCGGTCCGGGACGCTCCCACCCTGAACATGGACCGGGCCCGCATCCGAAGAGACCGGGTGCTGGAGCGAATGGCGGCCCTGGGCCATATCTCCCCGGAAAAGGCGGCGTGGGGCCGGCGCCGTCCCGTTCGTCTGAAGAGCCTTCCGGACTGGTTTCACGATACGGCGCCCGCCGCCAGCGAAATCGTGCGGCGACGTCTCATCGAGCTGGTGGGCGAAACCCGCCTGCTGGAAGACGGGCTTGTCATCCGGACCACCATTGATATTGACTGGCAGCGGGCCGGGCGCGAGGCCGTGAGCCGGGGCCTCGCATCCCTGGAAGATCGCAATGCCTACCCCGGGGGCGTCCGTCCCGAAGGCGCCCTGGTGTGCATGGAAGCAGGCACCGGGGAGATCCGGGCGCTGATCGGGGGCCGCGATTTTTCCGAAAGCCAGTTCAACCGGGCCGTACAATCCCTGCGTCAGCCGGGATCCTCCTTCAAGCCCGTGATCTACGCGGCGGCCCTGGAAGCCGGGTTCGGTCCCGACTCCCTGCTCCTGGACAGTCCCGTGGCCATCCCGGATAATAACGGTTTCTGGCGGCCCGCCAATTACGATCACCGGTATCTCGGTCCCGTCCTCCTGCGCACGGCCCTGGCCCGCAGCCGGAACCTGCCGGCGGTCCGCCTGTTTCAGATCCTGGGACCGGACTGCGTCAAGGACATGGCCCTGCGTCTGGGCATCCGGAGCAAACTGACGGGCCGTCCCTCCCTGGCCCTGGGCGCCTCGGGCGTGAGTCTGGTGGAGATGACCGCCGCCTACGGTGTCTTTGCGGCCGGCGGGATCCGCCATCCGCCCGTCCTCATCCGAAGCATCACGGACCGGACGGGACGGGAAATTCCCATTCCCCGGGCCCCGGCTCTGCCTGTAGTCTCTGCGGACGTGGCCCGGAAAATGACGGATCTGCTCATGAGCGTGGTGGAAAGCGGCACGGCCCGGAAGGCCCGGAATCTGAACCGTCCCGTGGCCGGTAAAACCGGCACCACCAACGGCTGTCGCGATGCCTGGTTTCTCGGCTACACCCCGGATCATATTATCGGTGTCTGGGCCGGCTTTGACCGGGAGCGTCCCCTGGGCCCCAGGGAAACCGGTGGAAAAGCGGCTCTGCCTGTATGGATGGATTTCCTGGATACGGTCCTGGCGGACACGGCTCCCAGGCCCTTTCCCGGCATGGGTGGCCGGATGATGGCGCCGATGGTAACGGCGAAAACGGACCGGCGGGAAAACGGAGAGAGAAATGCGGCCGCAACGCCGGTTCGTCCGCCTGGTTCCCCTGCGCCAGAAAGGTTGGTGCGCTCGGTCACGGAGTTTCTGAAGGCGGATTTATAAGGGAAACGGCCGCGCCGCGCGGGAAAGATTCCGGGCACATCATATTAAAAAAAAATTTGAGAAAAGGAGATGAAATGGATGCCGCTGAAATGATCAGGGAGCGCCGCAGCGTTCGCAAATACAAAAACGAAAAGGTGGGCAGGGATATCATGCGGGAAATCATCGAACTCAGCCGGTGGGCACCCTCGTGGGCCAATTACCAGATCGCGCGTTATACGCTGGTGGACGATGAAAAGACCATTAAAAGACTCACCACCGACGGTGTCAGGGGATTTGTTTATAATATCAAGACCCTGGAAAATGCAAAAGGCGTTGCCGTATTGAGCTTTGTCAAGGGAAAAAGCGGCCGCCTGCCCCCGGAAAAAGGCGATTTCACTGTGGAAAATCCCCATGTATGGGAAGCCTTTGACGCCGGTATCGCCTGCCAGACCTTTTGCCTGGCGGCCCATGCCAGGGGGATCGGCACCTGCATTTTCGGCCTGATTGATGAAAAATCCATTGCCGAAATCGTGGGGCTGCCGGAAGAGGAAACCGTGGCCGCCCTGATTGTGTATGGATATCCCGACGGATATCCCGCAGCACCGTCAAGAAAGACCGTGGACGAAATCATCCGGTTCATATAGCCCTCGACAGTCAGAAGTTCTGTATAAAAAGGGCGCACCTGTCTTTGTCCATAGCTGTATTGCGATATATCCTGGATTGTTATTGTGTCCAGTCCTGCCGCTATTCCAGGATCAGGTAACAGGGCTGCTGTTCCCTGCGTGAAATCATCTCCGATATCACGGCTTGAATCAGCCGCATTATCGCATGGGGAGCGAAACTGCGAAAATCCTTGAGCAGGAGACTCGAAATAACAATTTTTACCGTCCGCTCCGGGGGGATGTCACTTGACCGGGTTCTGATGTAAGCGTCGAACTGACGCCATATGTCATCCGTAAACTTCAATGCGGTCAGCTGAAGAAGTCCGGGAGCAATTGCGCCAGTCATAGCAAATCGCTCGCATGCTCCCCAACAGGAGGTGACATTATCGGGCAAATGTTCAGCCGGTTTTTTCAGATCACTGTTCTTTATCGGCTTTCTGGAATGCGCCGGGGCAGTGCTTTTGTCCAAAACCGGTCCGGTTGGTTTCCACAGGAGGTCTCTACAGCAAATAAGAATCTCTTCGGTCTTTCCGCAGATCGTGCAGGAGACTTTCCCGAAAGCACCTTATGGTCAAAAAGCGCCATCAATTTTACTTTTTCACCATATTTGTGAGGACGTCCAGGCTTTGCAAATGTGGACGTTTCAGCCTCAAACCAGGCGACACAGTTTTTCTTTGCCCGGACAATCAGCGTAACGAAGGGCGCTTTGTGCCTGACCGACCAATAGGAATACGCCCGCCTGAACACGTCTGCCGATGGGAAAAAGGCATCCAGGACAAGAACGCACGGCTGACAATTATCGAAAGCAAAATCAAGCGCCATCTGGACGATGTTTGTTCCCAACTTTTTTTTAGCTTTGCCCGATTCTTCGTCACCCGGCATTCGACCGCCGTCTTTTGGCTGCTGGGTATGATCTCCAGGCAGGACAACTCTGCCATCATAAAAAAGGCATTCATTTTGGGAAAGAACGAAGGCCCCCCACAGAGAAATCAGGCCTCCGTTAAATTCCTGAGAACTTCTGGCTGTCGAGTTGGGTAACATATTGTTTTTAATAAATTTAAAATTAAATTTTCCGTAAAAAGGAAATGCGAAAT